>JACCDO011671630.1_pt1 | contig 16606 bp, 21 predicted proteins | sample 7446101 | NCBI WGS metagenome assembly JACCDO01 (sample SAMN15323440, study PRJNA562643) | freshwater metagenome | isolation source: river surface water | place: USA:Blue River Watershed | collected 2017-08-16 | reverse complement strand
TTAATTGTTGTTAAAAATCTTCTCATTATTATAATATAATAATATATTTCTTTAAAATAAATTTATATTTTTATAGGTATTAATATTATGAATAAAAAAGTTGGAGAAATAATTTGGAAATCTGAAATATTCACAGACCTGGACCTAGACTCAATTTGTGTTGTTAATAACGACAAATTTACTCATGTGTTAGTTACTTCTAAATCTTCAAACAGCATATTAGTTTTTGATTATAAATCAGGTAAATTAGTTACTAAATGGGTTGACAAATGGATTAGACCAAATGGAATCGCCAACTATAAAAACTATGTGGGAATTGTTGAACGCGATGGTAAAAAATTATCTATTTACAACTATTTAACAAAAGAAAAATTATTTGAATGGGGACAAAATATTCTTGAAAAACCTTATGGGATATCAATGGGTTTTTATAATAATTATTTATATGTGTTAATTACAGACAATGGAAATAAAACAGTACATAAACTAATCTTTCAAATAAATAAAGAAAATACTAACTTAAAATTAATTGAAACTATCCCAATTATTAAACTAGATTTTAGATCCAAATTAGAATCGGTTTATTTGGATATAAATAAAAACAAAATTTTATTAGCAGATGAATCCAAATACTTAATTTACATTTATGAATTTACTAGTTCAAAATTATTGGACATTGTTGGAAAGGAATATTTTACTAATGAACCTGAAGGAATAAGCAAATACTCCAACTACTATATTTGTACCCAACAATCAAAAACAGATAATCGTTTTTATTTTTTAAATCAAGATAATTATCAACTGGAGTTTCAAATAGCCGATAATGCAAATGTTTCCAATACAGATGGAATTTGTGTATTTGAAGACACATTGTTGGTTATTAATAAAGATTCTCAACTAGTTGCTTTGAAAATTAATATTTAATATTTAACTGGATTGGTTATTTTTTTGGTTTTAGCTTCTTTTTTTTAGGCATCATTTCAGGTTCTGCCAATTCTTTTTGGAGTTTTGAAAATTCTTCAAAGGCCACAGTCTCATTTTTTATTTCAATGTGTTTTATTTCAGGATATTTTTTTATATCTTCCCATGATTCTTCTACAAATTGGTTATTTTGTGAAGCTGCATCCATTTCGTTAATTTTTTCAATAACTTCTTCCCAAGCTTTGTCTTTTTCTTGTAAAGTTTCCTCTGGTAAAATTTGGTTTGCCTCAAGTAAAGAATCATTATATATAACTTCTTTTAATTTTTCCACAAAACTATAATAGCCGAGATATTTAGATTTGGTATTAGTATTTGAATTTGATTTTACATTGGAAACAACATCAGAAATATTAACTGGATAAGATGGGGTCGACGAATTGTCTGGGTCCCATGAGTACCATTGGCCAGGTTGCATTTGAAGGTATTGTTGAGGGGTTTTTGGTGTTCGCTGAAAATTATCCAAACATGATTTATGCCAATACATGGATTTTTCATTGAGAACTAAATTATCCTGCTCTGTTAGTTCCAAACACCCCACGCAAACTTTTTTATTTGAATCCATTTGGAATATAAATAATTAAAACAATATATTTATCCAATCAATTTTTTATACAATTTAATCCAATTAACTCGAATAGGCTTTTCCACCAAGCCCAGATGCTTCGATTAAAAGATGTGTTAATGAAGAAACATATACTTTAGCCTTTTCTATGTACAAATTTGTTTTTGGATTAATATTGGTTTGTAACATGTCACCTCCAATGTTATTCTGATTAGGTTTTTTAATTGGTTTAACACACTGGGTGTGATACCAATGCCATGGCTTTGTTTCTATTGCATTTGCTTTGTCAATTGGTTCCAAACATCCAATACATACACATATTGATTCCTCCCTTTTGTCCATTACCATTGAATTTAAATGAAGATGTCGGCAAATTATTTGCATTTGCAATTTTTATTAAAAATCAAACTCTAAATCAAAACAGTTTGGCGGTATGTTTATTATGTTAGAAAAATAAATTTAATGGTTTTTCAAAGGATGGAAATTCAGGCATATAAACCGATTCAGAAAATGTTGATTTCCTAATATGGAAAATATTAGTTGCTAGTACATTTGCTATTATACCTGTTGATTTAATAGTTGGATCAGTCCAGTCAATGTAAATGTTAAATTTTTCCACATAAGATATCCAAATAAGGTTATTAATATTTGTTAATACATTAGGATTAAACACAATTAAAATTCCAGGATAGTTAATTCCATTAGCTTTGTTAGCTTGAATTAATTCACTTGGTGTGATATCCAATATTTGAATACCATCTAATTCCAATCTAATGCGATTTATCAAGCTCACTGGTCCAGGCAGTTCGGTCAAATACAAACAATCAATTTGATGATTCCCATTGATTGTATTTGATACAATAGGTCGTGAAAACAATTGAGGATTTAAAAATTTATATCGAGAAATATTTGGATCATAATCCTCTTCATATTCAACGGACATATCAATTTGGTTATTATTATTGGTATAAATATCCCCATAAACTTCCCAATTAAAACCATTATAAAATTCAAGCGGTTTTGCAAGTTTTAAGTTTATTAAAAACTCCCAGTTGATAATTAAATGATATAGAATTTTATTATGATACAAACCGAATTTAATATTAATATATCCGGGTTCATAGACAACAGCACAATCCAAAAAATTAGATAGGACATTAAAATGAGCTTCAATGTCTCCAATAACTTGTTGAGTAGGCTCCCCACCTGCTTGAGTTTCAATTCCTAAAATTAACTCGGATAATTTTAAATTTGATGGATTGGAAATGCGTAATTGTAAATTAGTTATTAGGCATTTTGTATTTAGTACTTGAATTTCTAACATATTAGTTGTTTTGGGTTTTGGTTTTACTTTGATGTCCAATTGATGGCATTTAAAATTAGCAGGACCAAATCTCTCTTCAATTGTTTTAAAAATATCAGAATTGCAATTTGGTTCTGGTTTAATATAGGCTTGTAACTTATCACGATTGCAAATATAATCACGATAAGGCTTTTTTTCTGGTTTTGCACATTGGTTATGATAATAATAACCAGGTTTTGGTTCCGCAAAATTTCCATCCACAACCGGTTCCAAACACCCAACACACACATATGATTTCTTATCCATTATGAAATTAATTCCAATTGAATTAATTTTTTAATTATCAATTTTTTAAAGGTGTTAAATCTCCATAATTAAAAAATTGATTTGGTTATAATATTGGATAAAGAAAATTCATACCCAATGGACCCACCAAATGAAAAACAAATAATTAGTTCGATTGAACAATTTGCCAATTTACCACACAAGTCCGGACATTATAGACCAGAATGGTATTTGAGCAAATACAAATTCACAAAGGAAGTGTTACTAAATGTTTTTTGCACTGACTATAACCATTGGTGTTATGAAGATTACTATTATGATGATATCTGTTTGGACATGATAGCACAATATCAACCTGACATTGATATTAAGGAATTTGCAATTGCTTGGGCACAATTGGATATCATATTAGAAGCGGAATTTATGTCCCGGTTAATTATAGATTTATTTGAGAATAAAAAACTAATTGTTTCAATATCTGATTATAAATATGACATGATTAGTGGTTATTTTGCACAATTAAAAAAATCAAATCCAAGCGATTTATTTCCTCAATTACTCAATGATTATATTCAAATGTGTAAATCTAATAAATATATCAACAAATTAAAATTACCTATTGGCGCTAATCAAATTAGCACTTGTGATGAATTAGTTCAAGTTGCTCAGTATGTGGTTTCAACTGTGCCAGAAACTTATAGTTCATTATTACCCATTGAATAATTTTATTGGTAGATTACTAAATCCAGCTCGTGAAATTGAAAAACTAATTAACCCATAGTTGTCCATTATGATTAAATGATTTGGCAATTCCATTAGTTATCGTGTATAGCCCTCGGTCATATCGAATAATCCACGAATTACCGTTAGTTTCAAAGGATGAATTTGCTATATAGTTCCAATTAGAATTAAACAATGTTTTGATGTAGCTTACCGTTGATTACAGATATATGTGTCCTTGACATTAAATTATTATTGAATTAATTTAATAGTCCAATAATAATCAATTAGTTAATTTATAATTCTGATTGCAATTTTAAATATTTAGCCTTGTATTTCAAGTATTTTGCCTTATAATTTCCAGAACCACCGAATAATTCTGTTTCCAAGTATTTTTTATTAATAATGGTTTGATTGGGTTTGTTGACATAAGTATCTAAATCAAGCATTTTATATTTTTCTACAAATTTTGTTATTTGTTCTTGTCTGTCTTCAGGTAATGTATTATTTTCAATAAATACTGATAACTGACCAGCATTAAAACCCAATTGCATCACACGATTTAATTGAATGTTAAAACCTGATTTTGCCACAACAAGATTTTTTAATTGGGAAAAAAAATGGTTTGATTTGGGATTAAATTCATTTGCATCCATTGCAAAATCCTGAATTATCACATCCATTTTAACATAAATGTTTTCCAATTCCCCATTATAGCGGATATTTTCTCCATTGGTATTAGTCAAATTTTGATTTTTTAAACTGCCTGTTTTTTCTTCTAATTTTTGCCAAACTTGTTTACCATCTATTGTTTCTCCTTTGTGTTCTTTAGTTTGAACTTCTCTACCTGCTAAATATGCTTCTTCGAATAATTTTTTAATTTCCATGATATATATTCTAAGATAGAAAATTATAATATTTCTAAAACAAAGTTAAAAAAAAGTTGATGATAATATTAGGATGGGCCATTAGCCAATATACTAATACAAATGCAGATACAAATGCTTAGTGTGGAATTTGAAGATAAAACAAAAAATTCTAAATTATTAAAAGGTAAGTTTCCAATTGATAATAAAGAACAATCAAATCAATTAAACCAATTAAACCAATTAAACCAATTAAACCAATTGCCTTTGTCCAAGCACACAGTTACAGTATGGGATAAAGACTACTTAACTCCTCGAGATGTTGGATTTTTCTCTGATGTTTCTACAGGATACAAATATTCTGGTAATACTTTACCAGCCAAAAAATTATCTGATTTTCCTGTACTTGTTGAAATACTTGGAAAAGTTAATGAGTTAACAAAATCAGATTTTAATGCTATTCTAGTTAACAGGTATGCTAACGGAGATGACTATATTGGAGCCCATTCAGATGATGAAAAATCATTGGGAACCAATGGTGTGGTTACTATTAGCATTGGTCAAGAGCGCATATTTAGAATTCGGGATAAAAAAACCAAGCAAATTGTTTCAGACATTGTTGTTCAAGACGGGGATTTATATTGGATGTGTGGGGAATTTCAAAAACATTTTACTCATGAAATACCTAAACAAAAAAGTGCCAAAGGTATACGAATAAGCCTAACATTTAGAAAACATTTGGTTTAGATAAATAATTTATTACAATTGTATACAAAATAATATCCCTACATATGTAGGATTATTTTATTAGGTATCTATGAACAGAACAATATGTTTGTACATAATGAATGGAAATGTCAACAAATAGGAACAAATACTTAGTTTAGAAGACATTACGAAATTTTTGTCACATAATTTAACAATATATAACTTAATTTGAAACTACATATTTATTAATTAAACCCATTAATCTAAACCCTAACCTAATCCCCTTAAATGATTAATTATAAAACAAAATATTTTTTAATTAAAGAATTACTATTATTATAATTAACAATGGTTTTTTTCGCACTACAGGACAATAACCCAGTAAATGCCCAAGATATTCACGGGAGAATAAAAACTAAGTTTGTTTGTTGTGATCCTAAATGTAATTCGCATTTATCATTTATCGATTCATTTTCCCGTACTATTAAAAAAAATTCACCAAATGGACCAATAAGTGTAGATATTACTGTAAGTTCACATTTTAAGCATAACACAGATAAAAAATCAAATGGTCAAAATGCTTGTGTGATAGAAAATTTTATTAATTCAATTGGTGATACACAAGCTCGTGAGTTTTATAGGTATTGGACAAGTTTTTTTATTTATGAGTCAATCAAAAATACATTTAATTCTGAATCAAAGTTTCACGTGTTATGGGAAAATATTATGATTCAAACATCAAGCAAAGTGCTAACATTAAAACAAATTAAAAATAAAGAACATTATGCACGAAACAACGAAAAGGTTACTTGGATCCTGCAAATTAATGAATCATCTAGACAAGAAATTAAACCAGAAATTATAAGAAGAAAATACTGGTATAACAATCAAATTTTATTTGAAAAATATTATATTATGTCAAATAATAATTACTATTATGATTTTGAACTATTTGATAATACTAAAAGTGATGTGTATATTGATATTGGCGCTAATAAATTATTTAAATTAGTTGTACATACTTTTCAAGGTTTTGAAGTTGAACCAATTAAAATAAATGACTTTTTGAATTTATTTGATAAAATTATAAAACCTAATGGTGAAATTCAAACACATGAAAAAATAAAAGGAACTACTTATTATGTTCATATTGAAGTATTTGAAAAACTAGAAATTAAATACAGTATTGTAAAAAATAAATTAAATGAATTTAAAAATAAAATTAGCGAAAATCTTACTCACTCTAAAAATCAAAAATATCACGAAGAATATTTAAAATTTGAAACACAACTCAAAATCATTTACAATATTGATTATTGTGAGAATAGTCAAAATACAATATATGAAAACAAATTAATTGATAAATATTCAATAGATTGTTTACGGTTTATTTGGAAAATTAATGAAGATAACTATGAAAAAAATTTAATTGTTATGTCTTGTTTAGTTTGTAATATTAGTTATCAGGGAAATATACTGGTAGATAATATTTGCAATAAATGCTTAAAATTTAAAAAAGATTATGTTAAAACATATGAATATATTTCAAATAAATTAGAAAGAATAATGTATGTATCAAATAAATTTAATTTTGAGTTTTATGTTAAACTTTGGAAACTAAATGGTAGAAATTTATATGATGATTTTAATAAAGAAGGACTAAATAAATTTGGTCTGTGTAATAATTGTATTTGTTTCAATTTTAAATGTTTGTCTTTTGAAAAACTATTTGGCTTGTGTTTAAGTTGTGATAAAATTAAAAATAAATTAATTTATAAAAATATTTTACATTGTAAAAATAATTTTTATTTTAATAAAAGTTATGAAGAATTAAGTAATATTTTTCTACATAATGGAGATAATTTTAATAAGTTTATTAAAAAAACAGATACATCAAAAAGTTTTTTATGTAATCATTGTATAGCTAACAACTATAATTTACCTGCTGATAAATATAAAAATTTATGTTTAATTTGTCAAACCCAACAAAAAAAACAATTATATGATTTAATTGTATGTGGTAAGTTTTCGCTTGATAATTACTCTTTTGATGAACTTGTTATAATTTGGAATTTAAACTTTAAAGATTTTAATTCATATTATAAAACTATAAATCCAAAAGTAAAAAATTATTGCAATGAATGTGTTAACAAACATTTTAATGATAAACAATATTATATGTTTGAATGTGAAATTTGTCTTAAAAAAAATTTATATGATGATATAACCAACAATAAAGTTCAAATTAATAACTTAAAAACAAAATACTCATTTGAAAAATTAGTTGAAATATTTAACGAACATAAAGATGACTTTTATAATTTTTACAGTAAACGTTACATTGTGTGTAAATGTCATATTTTAGAACACTATAAAGACGAGCATTTTATTTGCGACAACTATGAAAGCCTTGTTACTTATAAAAATGTAAAATCTAATAATAATTTATTAAATAATTACAAAAAAATAAAAACATTTAACCAAATGGAAGAAATATGGAAAACAAATTCAGATAATTTTACAGATTTCTATAAAAATAATTACTGCTCGAATTTGTGCATTGATTGTGTTAAAAATCATTATTTGGGAAAAATTTTAAGGTGTGATAATTGCGATTTGTCAAACATTGTAATTCCATTAATAAAAAATCCGTACTCAATATATAACTTAAAATATAATTTTAATATTTTAGTAAAAATGTTCGAGTTACATAGTAAGTCATTTATTGAATTTATTAATGAAAATTGGCCAAAAACATCTAATATGTGCGTTGATTGTATTTGTTTAAATTTTGATGATAATTTAAAAAAAGAAAAGTTATATAGTTTTCCATTGGATAATTTATGCGCAACACATTCGAAACATTTGGATTGATAAATAAAATTAATAATGGTAATGTGAGTTTGGACTAAAGTATTCATCAGAAAACATTTCCAAATTGAATTTGTTATAAATTGGCTGGGAAATTTGTCCCATTTGTTTAAATTCATTTACAGTCATATCCCCTGGTATTTTGTAACAGGTATTATTTACTGTAATTGCAATTGTTTTATCAAGTTGAACAATAAATACATTTCCATCTGGAATTTCGTCCGGTTCAAGCTGGGTAAAATTACTATCAAACAATCCATAACCTGGGGATTTGGCAAATTTGTTTAATATTTGATTACAACACAAATTATTTTCCACAAAATTTGCCGATTTAAAAAATTCCCCATAAAATATTAAATTCATTATATTATCAAACAAAATATTTTTTTTAATTTTACTCACTTTATTAAACTTAAATGACAAATTCAGAAGTTTCTCTTTCATGCGCATGTTCTATTTTTTTAACATTTGGTAATTGATGTTTATAGTATCTATTATTTACAAAAACTAATTTTTCTAAATTAACAAGTTTATCTAATGACGTACCAAAAGGCTTATCAAAACTTCTTTCGATTATAAGTTCTTTTAAATTAACAAGTTTATCTAATGATGTACCAATAGGTTGGTTAAAGCCTTCACCTAAATTTAATTTTTTGCAAATGAGATAATGCGTAATAATCATTAACCATATACTTTATGCTGGCAATTTCAACCCCATTGGCTTTTACAACAAACTTATTCTCTCCCTCATACACCAAATTAAATTGTCTCATTAAAGGTTATGATTTATAAAAACTAATTTTCAATCAATATTTTTTGACATTTATTTGTCACATTTTAAATCTTCAAGGGTGTAAAATATATAAACTAAAATTGTTAAATTAAAAATTCACATATTCGCGACAATTTGGTCTACTATACACACAAAATTCATCATCAAACAAAACCATTTGTTTTAATTTATCGATGAAATTTGCAAATAATATACTATAATTTTCTTGGTTTTCATTTTTAATTAAATTAGCATAAGCTAATGTACCAAGTGATAGCTGAATTAAATATCCACTATGATATTCACCTTTTTTAAATTGTTTTTCAAGTAATTTATAAATATTTTTAAATTCAACATAACTATTTGAATGAATTCGATTTGAACTACTTGAGTCAAAAACTGATAAAATACATCCAATCACATCACTATCATCATCCATGTAGTTAGTATCATTTATTAGATTAACTAATTCACCAATATATTTTTCAACTAATTCTCTTTGAAGTATATTTTCATTATTAGTTTTTAATAATGTAAATACACATAAGCAAAAAGTAGACAGTTCACTATCTACTGGGTCTGAAGGAGAACAATATTTAGTATGATCAATTTTATTATTATTACAATAATCTTTTAATCCATTATATAAATCACCAAATCTCATTTTGTGCCCACTGTTATTTTGTTCTAGAAAAATTTTTTTTAGTACGATTTCCATTATTTATGACTTAGAAGACTAGAATAACTAATCTGCTAATTAATATAATAATCAACTTTTTCTATATTTAATTTTTGCAAATGAGCTAATGCGTTCCAGTCCTCAACTAAATACTTAAAATTAGCAATTTCAATCCCATTAGCTTTAACAACAAACTTGTTCTCTCCCTCATACACCAGATTAAATTGTCTCATTAAAGGTAACAAATTAAAAATAAAACAAATTTTAAATCAATATTTTTGCACTCGTAAATTTAGAAATATCAAATGGTCAAACATGTAACTTTTGGTCTCTAGAAAACCCAATGGAATCAGTTAATTATAAAAAATTGAATTTTTTTGAGTTTTAATTAATCTATTATACGTTAATGGACATGTATATATCTGTGCAAAATAAATTATCTCGTGTGTTTTTTGAAAAAGATTTTAAAACTATTGTTGACAAAACAAGAAAAAATCCATTTATACGAGCAACTAGTAGAAACTATTAAGCAAAAGCATTATGCGGACAGACCGGGTGCGTGGTTTTTTCGTTCAAAGGAATTAACAATTCCAACTGAAAGAGATTTATCTAGACCATTTGAACTAAGACATAAAATGACACCATTTATGAAATTTAAATAGTTAATACCCAATTAATTTAAATTAACAAATTTGATTTAAACAAATATTTACTTGTATAATTTAATGAGTTTAAAAGAATTAAAACTTGTTTTTACCAGACTATTTAATAGAACTAAGGAAACCCAATTTACTAAAGATTATATTAGTGGATATCAAAGGTGTTGGATTAATCAAATTAAGGACTATACTCCTTAAAAAATTGATTTGTTATTATGATAAAAAATAAATATATTAATTTAATGTATTTATTTTTAGTATCGTCAAATGCGGAATCATTAGAGCAGTTTAAAAAAGCAGGAATTATTGAAACCTATACAAATTTTACTATGGAAATTGATTGTATTTGCGAGTCCAATGGAAAAAATTCCCATCAATTTTTTGCATTTGTTGAAATCAGGGGGTATTTTTATGTTTGTGATGGTGTTCCTACTTATGATACACAAGAAGTCACACTAATTGACAAAGATATTGGAGAATTAAATCAGGACCAAATAAGAAAAATTTTAACCGATAATAAATCTGAATTAGTCAATACGATTAACAAATGTATAAGTAAAACATTAATATCTGATGATACCAATTATATTTATTCTTGCATTGAAGACAATTTAATTTAAAAAAATAAACATATATATATATTAATGAGTTTTAAAACCAAGCATTCGTTTGAAAATCGAGTTAGTGAATCAGGGCGCATTCGTTCCAAGTACCCAGATAGAATTCCTATTATTTGTGAAAAAGCTAATAATAAATCTGGTACCCCTGATATTGATAAAAATAAATATTTGGTACCATTCGACCTTACAGTTGGACAATTTCTTTATGTGATTAGAAAAAGAATTAAATTACCCCCAGAAGCGGCATTATATATATTTATTAATGGTTCCTTACCGTCAACATCAATGTTAATTTCTACAGTATATGAAAATAAAAAGGACCCAGATGGTTTTTTGTATATTTTATATTCGAAGGAAAACACTTTTGGATAGTCAATTTAATATATTTATTTTTGTTCTAATTCAAAAATAACTCTCAAACCACTATTATATGCTGCATGTAGTGACCCATAATATATTGGATCAGTGTGTTCTCCTGCAAAAAATATTGTGTTATTAATGTTTCTACTTATATTATATATATCATTATTAGTTGTATTAGTATCATAGTATGAGTAAGCACCTTGGGAAAAAACATCTTCTTCCCATCTTGTAATGTGTCAGGCTTTTGGTTTGGGAATATTTGGGTAATAATTATGCAATTGCTCTAAAACAATATTAATAATTTTATCATCGGGTATTCCTGATAATTTCCAACCCATCTCAGCTGGAAATATTGCTTCCAATATGGGTTTGTTTTTGGTGTATTTGTAATTATTCCATAAAATATAAGGGAATATTTCATTATTTGTTTCGGTTAAATTTTTTAAATAATATTGGGTTCCATTAAGTTTTGGATTTAATGTTAAAAACATTGGACAATTATTATCTGACCAAAATATGTCTTCTGGTGAAAATTCCAATTGTACTTTTTTGTATGATCCAAATTTTACTTTAGATAATGACTCAAGTTTTTTATCGTCTAATGGAGGAAAAAACTGAATATTTTTAAGAGGACCTGGAGGAATTGTAATACATAATTTTTCACAATAATATTTTTCATTTGTATTTGTATGAACTTCAACATATCCATTAGTATAAATAACTTTAGTAACGACTTGATTGAATTTAATTTTATCGGAAATATTAAAATTTGAATTTTTAAGTAGTGAGTCAATTAATGTTTCAGCCCCATTTTTAAATAAGTAATGTGAACCAGCATAATCACCAAATAGTGACTGTTCAAAAAATTCACCATTTAAAAATGATGCGGGAATATTTTTAACACTACCTGCAGACCATACTTCTACCATATATAGGAAACTAAGTAAAACATTATATTCTTCTTCAGTTAAATCAGTTAAATAATCATGTTTGATTTCTTTAAAAGCTTCCATAATAGTTTTATTATTATTATTGGCAATTATTTTTGCTATTTGATTCCATTTTAATGCAATTTTTTGTCTGTTTTCCTCTGAAATATTATTTTTGCTAAAGAGATATTTTATGTTTGTGTTTTCCGAATGCATCCATGGATTACTATTTGAAACAGGTATTAAATCTTTAAAATTTAAATAGGAATTTAATGGATTAAAATCAGAACCATGTAACCAAGCTGCACCACTATCAATATTTAAATTATTTGTAAAAACTCTTCCACCAATTCTATCCCTTGCTTCTAAAATTAAAAATTCATTATTTTTTATTTTAGACCCAATAGTTAACCCTGCTACACCTGAACCAATTATGATTAATGGTAATATTTTTATTTGTCTTTCAAAATCTATTTGTTTAATATTCATAAGATTAATATAATAAAATTATTAATCTTTATATATTTTAAATTAGCAAATCCAATTGCTGGGGAAAAATTGATTGGAAATAAATTTATGGGGTTATTTTAATATAGTAATGAAAAAACTTGTGTTTACAATACTTATCTATATTGGTCTTGGAGCTAGCAATTTAATCACGGAGTTGGTAGATATTACAGATATTACAACCATTGCACCTGAACAATTAACTAGCTCTGTTAAATATACTGGTAGTAATTTACTTGTGCATTCTGGTTCTTGGTCAAATCCAAATTATTCAAATGTTTTTGCATCTGGATTTGGTTCATGGGTAGGGTCTTGGAATAATCCCGAATATTCTAATACATTTGCTTCAGGATTTAATTCTTGGACAAATCCTAATTATTCAAATAACTTTAATTCGAATAATTTTAAATCAACACATAGTGTGTCTCAATGTTATTCCATTGGGTCTGGATATTCTAGTAAAAGCCCATCTAATTATTGGTCTTGGTCCTTATCTAAGTCCTTGTCCCAATCAAATGCTAATACTAAAACAGTAGAACCAACTATTACTCCAACTACAGGACCAACTACAGGACCAAGTCTTAACCCAACTGCAGAACCAAGTCCTAACCCAACAGTACAACCAACTATTAGTCCAACTGCAGAACCAAGTTCTAACCCAAGCGTAAAACCAACTCACAAACCATCAGCAATACCAACAACATCACCAACCCCGACATTAACAAATTCAAGTAAAACCAACTTGGTTCAATTGGTATTTGATGCTGGTTTAGTTTTATCAAATTTACCTAGTCCAGATGTTGATATTGCAATTATTAATTTGATTATTCAATCGATGGGATTTTCAATGGGGATTTCTACAGATTATATTAGTTGGTTGAGAAATGAAGTAATGTCTAGAAGATTGGAATCGCTACAATCACTTGGAAATAATATCCATGTTCAAACAAATAATTACAATATACAAGTAATAAATCAAGTAACAATTCCATTAGTTGGTTCATTTGGTCAATATAATACCAATCCAACGGTATTATATGCGAACTTGACAACAAGTTTTGTATCCAGTGTTTTGAATGGAACATTTTATACATATATGAGTACACAGGCTAAAATTTTAAATATTTCGGGTTTGGGTAATTTTACTCTTGGTAACCCAGTTATCTCTGGACTAAATATAACCAACATTACTAATTTCAATTCTAATTTGCCAACTGCAAGCCCAACTTTGTTTCCAACAAATGTATCCAAAATAAATAATCAATTGGGTTTAAATTGGATATGGGAAATTGCAATCCCTGTGATTTTGTTTTTTGCTATGTTTCAAGTTATCCTATACCAAATAAAAATCCGTAAAATAATTAGTACTGGGAACAACCAAGTAGCCAATTCTGATGAAAACACCAGACTAATTTCAAATCAAATTTAATATTTTAAGCTTGGGAAAAAATTGAAAATAACATTTACAATTTATGTATATATTAATTTCTAATGGGTAATTCACAATCAAATAATAAAATAACTCCTGTTACTAATCGTCTGGTTCAACCTGTTGGTTTAATGAGACCAAAATATGTCCTAGGTATAATTGATCCTCAATGTGATTTTATGCGCGGAGGTTCGTTGGAAGTATCTGATGCAAATGATATAATAGGTCCAATAAATAAATTACGGTTTATCCTGTATGACTATTTGGACGTGTTTTTTTCACAGGATTTCCATCCGGTTGACCATGTTAGTTTCGCTTCCACACACAATGAACCAGTTTTAACTGTAAAAAAAATTAATCAAACAATGGGTAATTCAATCCAAATAAGTTTTGAACAAACTTTATGGCCAGCCCATTGTGTCCAAGGGAGTCGCGGATGTGCATTTCATAAGGACCTTGTTATTCTTAAAGGCGACCGGGTTTTTCAAAAGGGCACCATGAGTAACATTGAATCATATAGTGCATTTGGCGATGAGTTTGGTAATAAATATGAAAATACAGGACTCAATGCTTGGTGTAAAGTTAAAAAAATAACTGATATTGTACTTGTTGGGCTAGCAACTGATTATTGTGTTTGCAATACAGCAAAAGACGCTATCCGACTTGGCTACCGAGTTCATTTGATATTATCATGTGTTCGGGGTGTCGCACCCGATACAACCAAAACTGCACTTGATACTATGAGCAAGCAAGGTGTAAAAATATATGGGGATGTTGAAGACTTTATCAACGCAAATCAACGGGAACTGGAACAAACCAATTAATTTATAAAAAAAATTGTTTTTAATATAATTATTTTTTAATTTATATAAATAAAAAAAAATTGAAATTATAATTTAAATTGAGCTTTTAATTTAAACTTGTAATGTCAAATACTATTGTTTATGAACATAATACCATACCTACCGACATGGCTAACCGATTTTGCTCGTGTGAGTCTTTAGTCAAATATAACAACCAAGTCCTAAGTATCAGCACCACATACAATTATAAAAATTACAATGAACCAAACAATTTGGTTATAGAGAATTTAGATACAAACCAAGAAATTCGAATACAACTTGACGACAATTGCAAGTGTGTTAGTTCGCATGGTATAAAGGCTTTTATGTTTTCTGATTTGGTTTTGTGGATTGGTTTTCCAGGTAATCAAAAACCACAAAATCCAAATATTGATGATTGGCGTGAACAACCCAAGCCTGACCAACATGTTTGGATTATTGACTTGGGCAATTTATCATATTATTGTTTTCAATCGGCTTGGCCTATTGATTACATTAACCCGATAGGCCAAAAATTATTTGCAATCAAGCCATGTAAACTTGATTTGGACCCCGATACTGCAAATGTCGAGTATGGGATATACGAATGGTCTGATTTATTGAACTTGTCCCAACCCATCCAACCAGTTCGTATGCTTAAGTATTCAATGGACTTGTATACAGTTGATTGGAGTTCTAGTTCAATTGCCCATCTCGCTGATTGTGCTTGGATTCAAATACAAGATGGGTTATATCAGGTTGAGTTGTTTAATGAGAAGTTTGAGTCTGTTGGGAGCTTTGATATAAGGGATATTTTCCCAAACTACAAACCCCTACCACCAATTAACTTGAAAAAATTATCAAAGTTTCAAAAGCCCTTTATTACCGACACAAACTATCCAACCAAACTTATTATCTCGGTAAATGACAATTGTTTGTTGTTATTTGAATATAGGGATCTAATTGAGGGTTATAAAGGAAAAATCTCAGTAAAATCTGGTTTAACTAATGTGCACTGTTGGGATTTTACTACCAATACTTCAGTCGAGTTTTCCAGATATAATTTAAATCATTTTATTAGCTGGGTAATTCCATTTCGTGACTCGGACAATTCAGGTAAAATCAAGTATATTGGTTATGAGTGGTATCCGGCTGGTTCCTGGCGTCGTATTTACCAACAGAAAAAATGAAATGGTATTTATTTAATTCCGTATATTTATATTATTTTAATGTCCTATTCTATTGTTTGGGAACACCCGTCAATAAACTACAATGTTAATTATGTGCGCCATTTTGGATTTGTCAAGTATGGGAATCAAGTTATTTCTGTTAAAACTACATATGATAAAAATTTCAATAACAAAACAAATTATTTGGTAATTTCAAATGCTGATACCAAAAAAATACTTTGTCAAATAGAATTACCACTAGATTGTGCAACAACCCTTACTAAAAATTTAAATATTTTTATGTATTCGGATTGTGTACTATGGATTGGTATTCAAAGTCGAAATCATTCGCAAATGGTTTG
>JACCDO012065554.1_pt1 | contig 16607 bp, 5 predicted proteins | sample 7446101 | NCBI WGS metagenome assembly JACCDO01 (sample SAMN15323440, study PRJNA562643) | freshwater metagenome | isolation source: river surface water | place: USA:Blue River Watershed | collected 2017-08-16 | reverse complement strand
ATATAATAACAATGAGAACAGATACTCATATTATTATTTGATTTTATCGCCGTTAGTACTGTCAATCAACTCTTCCACAGCTAAAAATGCTTTGTCTAATGCTAAAGCGGTAAAAATATGCCAAAAACTATGTAATTGTAATGAAATATCATTGATTCTAGTGTATTCACATGCTGTTCTATCAACCAACCATGAAATGGCACCTAGTAAAGTTAATATTGAACACTGCCTTACATAAGCTGCCAACGTAGGATTTGACGTAGACAACTTTGTAAAGCGATAAATTGTAAAAATCACAATTGTTATTAGATGTAACTCACAAAACAGAAACGATGTGATAAATAATATACCATAGGCCACAATTATAAAATGAAGCATTGCATACTTGAAACTGAGATGAAATGACTCATACAATATAAATATTAAGATGCCATTTTCAAATATTTCATCAGCTTTTTGCCATTCTAGTAATAAAGTAGCATGAAAAACTCCTGAGAAAATTCCAGTGAGAATCATGCATACTGCCGCTGATATCACATTAATATTAGGATTTCTTGATGTGTGAAAATATCGCATTATAAACCTAGCACCAATAACGATATAAGCCAGATTAGTAATTGTATTAAAAAATTCGGCAATATAATAAGAGTGTGCATAGTCTTGTTCACACCAATTAATGAATGAAGTACTTGCACCCCAATAACCAACATTATTTTCTATTCTACGGTGCGTTCCGAGAAATAACGCATCTAGCACTGTTGGGTCGTCGCTCATTCCTTCAAATCATTAATCAAATGTGCTTCGAAAGTACCTACGTACCAAGGGATTACAAGTACTGGTATGAAATATCGCATATTTTTCTAGTGCATACATTATAACTTCTGCGATATATTAGGGGAGCTCTTATCTACAACTGTAACTCTTATTGGCCACAGAAATTATCTACACGAAGTAGTAAAGTCTCACTCACACTTCACCGGTCCATGGATCAAAAAAATTTCTTCATCAGCTTGGCAAAAAATAAAGAAAGGTAGTGTTTTATCAAAAAATGATTCGAAGTGATTGATTAGACTGTTGTTAAAATGTCTTGGTCCATTACAGTGTTACTGTTGTGTATCGTGTTATCATTACCTTCTTATGGCTTCATCCGTTACGTCTCACCACGTACCTCATACGTACACCATTTGCTACATACGAGTGGTAGTCAAGCTCAAATTTTGGATGAAACTACTCAATTAATTACATCAAAACGCATCAATAAAGTTATAGTGGATACGTTTCGAAATATAAGTGATGCTTCAGTGAAAAATTTACAAGATTACTTATCCCACAAACAACACGCACTCAGCCAAGTGAATATAATGACATTGTTTCATCGTTGTGCAAAGAGTAAAGTCGTAACAGTTTATGATTTTGTTGATATTGATACAGTTTATCGATTACTAAACATTGAGACAAGTACAATAGGCACAGCGCAAGGTATTGCAAACACATTTTATGGGTTACAAGGATTTAATAATACCTCCATTGGTACTATGAAATTACTTACAATCCTTCAATCACAACTACGATATTGTAAAGAAATATTTGATGGACAAGCAATTAGTAATATGATATATGGTCTTAAAAGTCTCACCTCGGATGATGCCGAAGTACTTGCTACCCTTCGCGCAATACAAGAAACTATTAGTAGAACCATTGATAGTAATGACAACAAGCAACTGATAATGACTCCCCAAGGAATAGGTAGTGCATTTATAGGACTGCAAGGTATGTCATCTAGCCATGTTGAAGTCCGTGAATTATTGACTATTCTAACTAATTCCATTGAGAATTGCAATCAACTAGACAATCAAGCGGTGGCAAATATACTACTAGGACTACGTAGCAGCACTAGTGATCACCTTGCAGTGAGACAAGTAATCAATTCATTATGTAATAAAATCGATATTACTGTGTTGACTAAATTGAAGAGAAATGAACTATCAATGGCTTTGTGGGGTATGCAAGGACTTCATGGTAATGATCGAGAGTCAAAAAGGCTCCTAGAAATGATCAATAATGCACTTGATACCATGCACTACAGTGATTTAGGTGAGTATTTCTATAGCGGGGAACAGTTAGGACCAGCATTAAGTGGATTGAAACGAATGAGTAATGATAACATTGAAGTAAAGAGATTACTTAGACATATACATGCTTCTATATTAGCTCAGTCACGAAAGGCTGGTATGAATATGCATATTGACATAAGAGACATTTCTGATCAGCATATAGGTAGCAGCTTCTATGGTCTCCAATCCATGACCATGGACTATGCAACGCTCAAGGCAAATCCCGAACTAAATGATTTATTACAAGCACTTTTATTAATATTAAAAAACTTAAAACGACGGTTTACAGCTCGAAGTATAGCAATGGCAATGTATGGACTACAAGGTATGTCATCCGAAGTGAGTGTAGTAAGTAAGATAGTTGGATCACTTGGAATGCGGTTGCGCAGCGATAGCGATGACTACACTGGTCAACACATAGCTATGATGCTTTATGGTCTCAAAAGTATGACTTACACCAAAGATATTGATAATTTCTTGTATAGATTAAGTGATATTTTACTCACAACAAAGCACACGATGACGTACTCACAAGTTGCATCAGCTGTTTATGGACTTCAAAATATGGTAGCTAGCAGGCCAGCAATACGCCGGATTATGGAGGCTTTGGCAATGAAGCTGAGAGTCTGTGTCACTAGTAACCCTGCATATTCACCACCTCTAACGGGTCAAGATATCGCGATGATTATGCACGGGATGAAGCACATGTGCAGTGAGACGGTGCAAGTACAGTTGTTTCTAGATGTACTTGCTGATGCTATTGACTTCAATAGCCAGCATATCGCCATGACGGGTCATGAGCTAAGTATGACATTCAACGGGCTGCAGAACATGGGAGTCAAGGGTATTGTTTACAACAATAGTAGCTCCATAACTGCCATGTCCGCCTTTATGCCAAGTTTCTTACTTCAAACCATGGAGCAAACAATGTCTACGAGTAACGACACTGATTGGAAATCACGACGACGCTATCGTTTACCTTCAGCATTTACTAAACTTTTATCTAGTTTAACTACCTTATTAACAAAGCGTACAGAACGGCTTAACGGACCTATGATTGCCTCTGCTTTATATGGTCTACAAGGCCTGAACCTCGACTCGTCATTAGTCCGAAGGATTATTGTGGAATTAACAAGAGATTTACAACAATGTAGTGTACCACTTGATAGTAAACATATTGGTAGCGCATTATATGGCTTGCATAACATGAATGCTAAAGGAAATCAGATACAACAACTACTTCTTACACTTGCACAAGCTATTAATAGAAGTAATGAGACGACTCTCTCTGCTCAAGCCATAGGTAATGCGTTCTATGGTCTGCAGGGAATGAGTAGCAAGCATCCACCTGTAAGGAAAGTGTTAGATGCACTTACTAATCGCATTATTGTTGATTGCAACGACCCAGAACACATGTTATCAGGTCAGAATATAGGTAATGCGCTGTGGGGACTAAGAAATATGACATCAAATTATGATGAAGTAAGAAAAGTATTGCGTGTACTAGCAAAGAAAATTAAACATTCAAAAGCAGATATGAATGGTCAGAATATAGGTAATGCACTGTACTCATTGCATGCAATGGACAGTCATCATGTGGAGGTGCAAGAGATTTTATCTGAGCTAACATATAAGATAATAGTTTCCTCTTGCACTCTGTCATCACTAGACATAGGTATGTCCTTGTATGGTCTCAGATCAATGGACAGCAACGTGCTTGAAGTGAAGATATTACTTGGAGTTTTATTGCATAAGATAAAGCGAAGTAACATTCAGCTGCAACTTAAAGACTTGTCAATGGCTATCATTGGTGTACTACAAACCAGTGACTGGATCCGCGATGATTACTTGAATGTACTCGCAACCAAGACTAACATTACGATGATCAAGTCACCGGGACGAGAGCAGTTGTGAGTGAGTAAGTGAGTGAGTAAGTGAGTAAGAGTAGGAACTGAACTCATTAGTATTTACAAATGATAACTAGTTGGTTTTTGCTCTTTGTTTTGTTAATAAATAAGGTGATTTTGGTTGAGTAAGTGGTGCTGCTTTAACATGTGCACAAGGATATTTATCCTTTGTCACTATTGGGTTGGCCTTGAAGGCCATACCGCCCTCTTTCACACTCATTCTTCGCAGTTGATTAATCTCCATATTCTCTTTATCTGCTTGTTTTTTTTCTTCTTCTTCTCTTTTTTTTTCTATTTCTTGATTTTTTAATAATATCATATCATTATATTCTTTACGTTTTAATGCACGTTTATCACTTTCTAACTGTAATGACATAGGTTGTGTCACAGTTGAAGGTGCAGTAACTGTTACAACTTCAGGTTCAAAGGTTGTCTTAGGTAATGGTTTAGCATGGAATGTTGCATAATCTTCTTTAAGTATACGTGTTGCTTTTGCTGTAAATGCCTCTTTTGCATCAGTATGACGCACTACTGAACGTAACTGAAACTCTTCTGGTTGGGTTACTTTTGGTTCAACTTTATTTATTTTTGGTTGCTTATATAATGTAGTTGGAACTGGTTTTGATTGAATAACATGAGCTTTTTCTTCTTGTTCACGTTCAATTTTAAGACGATCTTCTAACTGTTTCTTATGCATATAATATCTATCATTTGTTGCAAGATGAAATTCTTTTGGTTGAGTTAGTTTCAATGGTTGTGATGATTGAGTAGTAGTATTGATCATCATTTTTTCTTTTTCAACAATTGAATGATGAGGTAATTGTCTACGTGCTGGTGCTGCAGCTGCTGAATTATTACCACTTAATTTAGGACTAACAGCTTGTGTAACACGTGGTACCCATGGTTGTTTTGTATTACTTACTTGTTCAGGACTTTTTGGTTCATTAACGGTTACCTTACTACCTAGTCTCTTATCAGTACGAAATTCAAATGCAACAGGCTCTGTGGTGGCCTTAACGGCTACTTTTGGAACCCCAATTTCACCCATTGATTCAAATATTTTACGATCTAATGGTAGTGCTTTAAAAGGATTTTTATTAATTTTTTCCATTTCTAATGCAATAATTTCATCATGACTTAAAGGTTTCTTGTTGTAACTATTAGCTGCACGCATATCTGTCTTAAACACTGGTGCTTTACCAGTAGTTAACTTGGAACATGCTTTAGTAGGAACATAATGAGAACGTGAATCTTTCATAAATTTTTCATTTAATTCTGCATTTGTTAAAACACTTTCACTTGGTGCAGTAACAGGTATACGACTGTTTGTTGCAAATTGAAATGGTTCTGGTTGAGTTAATTGACGTGGTCCTGCTGGCACGACAGGTGCAGCAGTAACTGCTACTTCAGGAACAACAACTTTTTGTCCTAATCTTCTTGTTAGATGAGATACTGGTGTAACAGGGATGGTTAATTCCTTGGTACTACGAATGACAGTGGTAGCTGGACCTGCTTTAACTTTTTCAAAGTTTGATTTATTCTTTTTAACACGTAATTCAGCTTCTTTTCTTGCATTTTCAATCTCTAATAACTCACGTTCTTCAGTGGACATCACTGATGTCTTGGGTCGCTTACCAAGGATAAATTTTGGTGATTTAGGGCATGTTAATGACAATGGTTTATTACTAACTGTTGTATTGGCAACAACAGCAACTACTCTTGGTCTTGCTTTGGCAACGGATACTTTAGTTGATTTCAAGAATTCACCAGTCGATTTTGATGGGACTTTTTTAGTTGCTTTTAATTGTTTTGCTTTTCTAATTGCTGCTTTTACTGCACCTGTATCAACACTCATAGATCCTTTAAATGACTCCATACTCACCACTGACTCGTTATCATCATTGTCAACAACAGATTTTGATGATAACTTGGAGGTTGGTGCTGCTTTAACAATATTCTTACGAAAAGTTGTAACAATTTTCTTACTTGGTCTTATTGCTTTGGTAGCAGATGCTGGAATTATTTTTTTTGATTTAGCTTGATTTTTTGTTTTTGTTAAAGGGGTTGCGGCGATAATGTTGTCTTGACTTGCAGCTGTTATCATGCTTACCACATTATCAATAGCATTTGAATGTACTTTCATTGGAACTTCAAGACTTTTTTCACTTTCAACTACAATATTAGTACTAACAGACACATTCTCCTTGTCATCACATGGCGCTTGTAACATTGAACTACGACGTTTACGTTGTGTTTTCGCTATTTATATAATAATATTAATATATTAAAATGAGTTATTTTTAAAGTAAATAAAAGTAACTTACCCGCCGCAAACACATCAAATTCTTCATTTTCGGGCTCATCAGCCAATAATGGCGCGAAATCCAAGTGAGGAAGCGCTGCCATTTCAACTTCTCTTCCTTCTAATTTTTGGTTTTGGTTTTCAGTGAAAATTGTTTTTACCGGATATATAGTAGTACCGGCAGTCCTTGTCAATCAAATTTCTCCGTAAATGAAACACATAACACTCATGTAGTAATTACACATGAGATTAAATGATTAGAAAATTAATAACTAATGATATAAACATAAGATTGTACTATTTGATCAAAATATATATTGATTTATCATCGAATTAAATACGTTGAGAGTACTACTCAGCTATGATTGAGCACCCAAGCTATGTTGATGCAGACTAGTCTCACTAGTTGCAAGAGGATCGTCTCCTCCAAAGAGCGGTTCCTCTTTTTTGCTTCCACGGAATTTCTTTGGGAACAAAGCATATATATGCATTTCCGCAACAATGGAGGAGACCGAGGCAACGCAGTCTGAGTTAAGTATTACCGACCGGTTGAGACAACTGAATAGTCCTTCGCTGGAGACTCGTCTGGATGCATTGGATTATGTAACTCGTCAAGTGCAGCAACATAGTGAAATTAAGATTATTCCAACAAAAAAGATTATTAAGGTTGTATTAGAGTTGATTATTGATGATTATTACCGTGAGAAGTCGTGGAAAAATCGCCTTATACTTGTATTTCAACAGGTTTTGGCGTTGGGGATACCTCATGCTGCAGGGACAATACATGATTATTTAATCGAGAACAAAGCAAAATATCAGCATACAAAGGGAAAAAATGATATTATTGCATTGATATTGATGGTTTTATCATCTTCTCAAGCAACTTCTGCAGCTGAAGCAAATATTGATGTATACAAGGGGCTACTATTACTCATGTATGACTTGGTAATCAGTATGAGTGACGTCGATGTCGTAAAGAACAGTAACAAATGGCAAGATAATAAAGAAGTAACAGTTTCTAGGAACAAATCGCAAGACAAATCCATCAAGTTGATACATCATCATCTCATGTCCAATGCATTCGTATTTAACTTGTTTGCTTCTAGTATTAATGATGTTAGTCAAATATCAATTGCTACCATACAAAAATGTAATATTGCAAATAACACGGCAATTTTACCAATTTTGGTTGGTGCGTTAGTTCTTCCTGAATTTCGCGATATACAATTGCCCAAGAATGTCACTGCTAGCACTATAGAAACACTTCGCACTGTAGTGATGAACATCTATATTGCTCGCTTTCTTGACTCAAGACAAGCATTGACCTCTAGCTGGTTGAATTGTTTTAGTACTTTTATATCGAGCATAACAACGGAAGAGTGGACGCGTCCTACCGCTGCCGTTGATGCATCCAGTAATGATGCAACTGCTAGCTTAATGGATAAAGTACTTGGTACCATGAAAAAAGCACCTGAAGGTAGTGCTGCCGTAACCAGTCATTTCTTTATGTGGTGTAGTCGTTCATTAGATATGACCACGTTAGTTCTTGATGGTGCTGCTGCATCATCTATCAAGGCTTTACGCTCCTCTTCTCTTGATAGTCGAGTTGCTGCGGTTTCTACATACAATAATTTAGTCATGCACTCATTAGCATCGAATGAATGTAGTGTAGCACTACTTCGTGTCCTATGTGATGTCTTACTCGGTAAAAATGGACAAGCTGCGCTTACTCAAGTTAATCAAAAGTTCGCATTTTACACTATTATTGATAACTTTGTGTCACAAGCGCGTCTTAGTACTGAGGCCAGAGGTATTCTACATAGTGAGTTTGTTCCTCAACTACTCAATGTCACGTTAGATAAAGAAACAGACCAGGGATTACGGATGCTTCTTGCGCATATCTTGGGTGTACATCTTTCGTTTAATACTAGTTCTATAGCTCAGTACGTTGAAGTGGTCAAGAAATCAATGAAGAAAATGACTACACTACGCACTGTATTGATGTCCATTCTTATCGCACTTCACGAGTTAAGTGATCGCGAAGGCGCACCGCAATACGAGGAGGTTGTCAATGGAGTTATGGGCATCCAGGATGAACTAGTTACAGTAGTAAAGGACACACCTAAGGTATTCGGTGAGGTGGAGGGATTAATCGCACTCCGATTACTAGTAGAGGTTGCATCAACTTCCTCTGCTACATTGTCGGCGTTGCAAACCAACAAATTACTGAATTCTGTCACTACAACGTCATCCTTTCTATACAGTAAGGCGTTAGTAACGGCTATTATACCGTCAAATAACATTAATAACTATCAAAACACTAGTGAAATCACTATTGGATATGGTTTGAGTGTGAATGAAGAGATCCGTTTAGCTCAAAAAAGTGAGTACTTAGCCTCATTTTATTTAATGAATGCTTATGTAAGACTATTACACCTAGTAACCGCGCATGGTATGGCCGCGTTACCTGCTGTCGTCCCTAGTAGTTACTCAACTCCTGACGGTGTGTTAGATACCGATTTACAGTTCTATAATCCAGTACACAGCTATCTCAGCTGTTTACTGTGCTTACTTACATGCAAAAATGTAGAATTGCGCACTTCGATGTGTACCGCTGTTGCTGGTTTCACTGGCAGGACTGGAGTTACTCCAAATCTGTTGTATCTTCTATTGTCGGTGTTGAATAACGTTGCCTACAAGCAACAAGAAATTCGTACAGCAGCACCAGTGAAAAGTACTATTGTAGTAGGAGATGAGTTAGTTGAAGACGCCAAGACAAAGACATATCAAACCGTGTCACCTACCACGTTGATTCAAGTATTGCGTAGCTTGTTCAAGACGCTTGATCGTGTTGTAACAGCGGATGACCTAACAATGATGGTGCATCTATGTTCACATCCCTTGATTACCACCTCCACGAGTCTCATGTTAACTGTGTGGTATGAGTTGACATCCGACCTTACTTCACTACCAGAAATAGCTCAACTATTACCTAAAGTCCTACAGTATGTTGTTAGAAGCAGCATGGAAAGTGTTCGCATATCATCTGCGAATGCCATATTACTACTCTTCCAGTCATACGCTCACACCAACGAGAACACCGTAATCAGTGCATTAGTAGCAGAAGTAGCTCAGATACTAGCCGAGCATTCTCCTTTCTTACTAGCCTTGACAGACGTGGAAGTTGCTTACTACTTAGATCCTTGTAAAGCAATCTCTACTGAGTTAAGTAAACTAGTAACAGTGAAAGACAGTGATATTAAGATAACAAATGCAGATAGAAAGAAAGATGCACCACGTGCAGCACGTCGTGGTAACTTTGGTAGTGATTTTGTTGAAGATGAAGAATGGCAAGAAAAAGTTAAACAAGAAAAATTAAAAAAAATATCTGATCAAAAGCAAGAAGAATATAACGCAGAATATGCTAAGCGGTTAGCAGCTGCTACTAGTAAGAACAAGGATCTTGCCGTGCATGTTGAACGCATCCAGGGTGTCTTCACCATGCTTAACAACTTACCTTTATCACTTGTAGCTGATCTTGCACCGGTGTTAATCCCTAAGGTTTTCACTATAATGCGATGTAAATTGGTTGAATCACAAGTATTTCAATTCATTTTATTGGTTGTTAATAGTGTTGATAACACGGAGATAGACTACTACTCACGTGACATAGCAAATGCGTTTCGACTTGCTTCATTACAAGAATTAGTAATAACAAGTGAAAAAAATCGTGAAATTATAGAGAAAGAACGTATGAATAATGTGATGGCACTAGCGGGACCATATATTCGGATGATTAAAGGCATCCAGCCGTTGATTATGCGTCAACGAGACAGTGCTAGTGACAGCAGTGTGTTGCTTGATAATATTGCACTTGTTTATGTGTTGACCTATATCCTGCACCATTTACTCACTCTTCCACAGTTAGTCCCTGGTTGTGAAGCCTCTTGGATGCTACTCGAAGCCATCTGGGCCAAGTCCTATATTACTCTATTCAATACTAATAATCACAAGAAAAAAGAAAACTTAGTTTTATTGCGACCGTTACAAGGTTTGATATTGGAGTCATGCTTGTGTGTGTTGAATAAATTTAATCGGTTAGAACCAGCCGTTGATAAAGTATTGTTTAGCTTTGCTGTTGGTAACTTATCAGAAGGTGAGTGGGATATATTACTAAGTATTGATGGGCTATTCAACACCGATAGCACGATCCGCTTAGTTATATTGAAGGTAATAGCAAGTCTTATTTATACTAGTGTTGGAGCAGTTGATATACCACAGAAATTGATTGTCAGCTTGTGGACGCGGTTGCATGACGACTCTGAGGCGGTCAGGGCTTTATCCCAAGAGATCATAGCTAAGATATCTCCAACTCATCCATTACCTGCGGATTACTACGTGTGGATCGAGCCGTTTTTTAACCATCCGATTGCTTGTATTCGCACCTCTGCGGCATATGTAATAGGTGAAGGATTGCGGTGTTATAATGAAAACTATGAGTCAACTAGTGCTATAATCAAAAGAATAACTGCCTTATATCAGTCGTTATTACCAGTGAAGGAAGCGGGGGATGAGCCCAAGCAAAAGGGTAAAGAAGTAGCTGGTGGGAAAGTAACAATAAAGTTGAAACCTGTGACAGTTGAAGTAGTAGATACAACTGCACAAGCTCGGATAAGCATTGCAACCTCTTTACTATCCCTTGGAGCTACCTCCGCCTTGAATAGCTTAGATAAATCAAGTATACAACGTGCCGCATGTGACTTACTAGATTTTATCCTGATGCACGGCGTGGTTGATACTCACACCGATGTGAGAACAATGATGATGCAAGCTGGACGCACAATTATTGATGTATATGGAAAGGATAGCTCTTCTATTATGCTTTCTAATATTGAAACTTTATTATCTGTGAAAGTAGCTTCTAATGCATCAAAGGATGACTTAGCTGTGTTTGATCGTCGCCATGAAGCAGCGGTTGTGCTACTCGGTGCTGTTGGTAAACATTTAGATAAAGATGACCCAAAACTTATTAATATCACCCGAATGATGATGGATGCATTGAAGATACCATCTGAGTTAGTGCAGAAGGCGGTGGCAGAGAGTCTGGTGTCACTAGTACAAGTGATTAAAGGACATGATAGTGCTAAAGATATGCTTGAAGAGCTCATTCAACAGTCATTGAACTCGGAGTCATACGGTGAACGAAGAGGTGCAGCTTATGGTATCAGTGCGTTTATTAAGGGCATGGGTATAGCTAGCTTGAAGCAATATGATATAGTGAATAGATTGAAGGAAGCTTGTAGTAACGGGAGTGTTAATAGTCGACAAGGCTCACTGTTTGTGTTTGAGTGCTTGTCCGACCGCATGGGTTTACTCTTTGAGCCCTATGTTATTACTATTATCCCTGCTTTACTCAAGTCATTTAGTCATTCATCAGATCACGTTCGTGAATCCGCCCAACTTGCTGCGAAGGTTATCATGACCAAGCTAAGTGCGCATGGTGTAAAGCAGGTATTAACACCTATTCTTACATCATTACCTGATGAAACACAGTGGAAAACACGGCAAGAATCTATTCGATTACTTGGAACAATGGCTTACTGCGCACCAAAGCAATTAGCTTCCTGCTTACCACAAGTTGTACCACGATTAGTTGAAGCAGGATCTGATCCACATCCAAAGGTCAAGGAAAGTGCAAAGAGTGCCTTATCAGATATTTCATCAGTTATAAAGAATCCAGAAATTAATCGATTAGCTCCAACACTTCTTGGTGCACTTGCTGACCCAGCAAAGAAGATTAAAGATGCACTAGAAGCGTTATTAGAGTGTGAGTTCATGCATAGTATCGACACTGCATCACTAGCTATATTAGTCCCACTATTAGCAAGAGCACTTAAAGATAGAGGTGCAGATTTGAAGAGAAAAGCATCAGCTATCACGGGTAATATGATGGTCATGGTCAGTGATCCCAAGTCGTTGGTACCTTACTTAAATCAATTATTACCTGGATTGCAGTCATGCTTGATTGATCCTATTCCAGATGTAAGAGCAACCAGTGCGAAAGCTCTTGGTAGTTTAATTGGTGTTGGTGAAGAAGAAAAAGAGTTGGTTGAACTAGTTCCATGGTTAGTAAATACATTACAAGTAGATAGTTCACCTGTTGAACGAAGTGGTGCTGCACAAGGTTTATCTGAAGTTTGTCTCACATTGGGATCACAGAGACTTCAACAAATATTGTCACAATTAATGAGTCTAAGCACTGATGCCAGAGCAGCTAGTAGAGAGGGATTACTCTGGGTACTCTCGTTCTTACCACCAGTGTTGAAACAACAATTCGCATCACATATAAGTAAAACTTTACCCGTTATATTGACAGGTTTAAGTGATAGCAATGAGGGTGTACGTGAAGTTGCAATGCGTGCTGGTCAGATCTATGTGTCTGTACTCGGTCAGTCAAACACCTTGCAACTAGTACCATCGCTATCAGATGGTATGTTCAATGCAGACTGGCGTATAAGACACTCTTCTGTACTATTACTTGGTGAACTGTTATACCTTGTTGGTGACACGAAAGCAGCTGGTTTATCAACTGCTGAAGCAGGTGGTGATGATGAAGATGTGTTTGGTTATAGCTCATCTATATCCCGTGTTAGTGTTACTATCAAAGCACATATGGGTGAGAAAGTTGCTAATACAGTCTTTGCATCGTTATACATTGCACGATCTGATATATCTAATGTAGTGCGTCAAGCTGCATCACAAGTGTGGAAGTCGATCATTGCCAACTCCCCCAAGACACTAGTAGAGATCATGCCTCTATTGGTTACCCTACTCATTGATAAACTCTCTTCATATGAGTCTGATCTTCGTATAGTAGGTGGTCGTGCACTAGGTGAAGTGGTCAAAAAGCTGGGTGACAAGGTTCTACCAGTTATTATTCCTCATCTACATAAAGGTTTGAATGATTCTAATATTAGTATAAACACACGACAAGGTGTTTGTCTTGGCTTAACGGAGATTCTTGGCACCGCAACAAAGGATCAGATCGATACTTACTTGTATGTGTTGGTACCAGCTATACAACAAGCATTATGTGATCCATCTGCAGATGTTCGATCCTATGCCGCCAAGGCTTTCGGAACACTATACAAGACTATTCAGAACAGAGCTATTGATGAGGTGGTACCTTCCTTGCTTGACCGATTATCACCTGTGGATAGTGATGAAGACGACTTTGTTCTTGCTGGTCTCTGCGGTGTTGTGCTTAGTAAACCACGTGATATGTTGGAGTACTTACTACCTAAGCTATTTACTCAACCTATTAGTAGTCAATCACTGCGTGCTATAGGTGCCATAGCCGCAGCCACATCACAGTACCTATACCACCACTTCCACTTCTTGATCCCATCATTAGTCTTGGAGCTGTGCAATTCCAGTGATGCTATAGCAGCTGCCAGTGCAGATGGTACAAGTGATGAATTAATAACAAGATTTGAAGTACTTAAAGGTGCAGCAACCAAAGTTGTTGGTTCGTTAACAACTGTTGGTGTTCATTATTTAACTACTGAGTTAGGAAAACAAATTGAGCATGACAATGACAATCGTCGCCGTATTTGGGGCGCATGGATCACTGAAATGTGTTTTACCTGCATCAAAACTAGTAATTCTAGTGTTGATTTCACCGAGTATATTGCGGTAGTATTGAAGTTCTTACTTACCCGAGTAGCAGCACAAGACACTCGTTTATTAGAAGCCGTTAGCCAGGCGCTTATGGCTATAAGTACCGCTGTACCATTAGATGAATTGATAAAACACATCGAGTTTATGCGTTCTTGCATTGCATCTACAGCTAGTGATGCACGCCATCGTGGTGATCGCACTGATACTCTTGTTGACCCAGTCACAGGAGAGTTCACACTACCATTGTTTACGGTATCAAAAGCCGTTGAACCACTACTGAATATATTTATTCATGGTTTAATGAATGGATCACCATTATTAAGAGAGCAATCAGCTGATGGTATAGGTGAGTTAGCATCAATGTGCCCACTCAACAACCTCAAACCATACTTGATCAAGACAACTGGTCCATTGATTCGTGTTGTTGGTGATAGATTCCCATCAGATGTTAAGAGTGCAATATTAAACACATTAACTGTGTTATTAGACAAAGGAAATGTTGCATTAAAAGCATTTGCACCTCAATTACAGACAACTTTTGTTAAATCATTGAATGATTCTTCTAAAACAGTACGTACAAAAGCAGCTGATGCATTAGGTAAGCTAATGCCACTAGTAACACGTGTTGATCCCCTTGTCACCGAGTTATCTCAAAGTATTGTTACTAGTGAAAGTAATGCAATCAAGTCATCTATATTTGAAGGACTTGGTAATGTGTTGAGTAAAGGTAGCGACAAGGTGACAATGGCATCACTAGATAAATGTAAGGTGATTATTCTGCAGGGGATTATTGATGACGATGAAAATGTTAGAAAACCAGCTAGTTTTGCTCTTTGTGGATATAGTTTATGTATTGACTCCACTATAATCAATGACATGCTTGCAGAGATTGTTACCGCACACCGTGCAGCAGATAAGAGTGAAGGTGTTCACAAGGTATGTGGAAGATATATAGGATTAGGTGCACTATTACAAGGTGCTGGAAGTCGTGCATCAGATAGTAAAAGAGAAGAAGCATATGGCTTCATACGCAGCGGATTCTATGATGAACGAGCTGTTGTTAAGCTCACATGCACACAAGCTATATGCACGTTATTGACGTTACCACAAGGTAACCCAGCTGCTATAGCTGATCGTAAAGGAGAGTACAAGACATGCGCTCAGTTCACTATACACGCCTTTGCAAAAGAACTGGGACTAGCTGCGGCATACGATGATAACACAGACATCAAGTACGCCGGTATGCTAGCAATTAAAACGGCTAGTAAGTTATATCGTGGTGCAGCACAGAAATATTTACATTACTTTGTTGATCCGTTACTCAACGGCATTAAAGATATCAACCTCCGCATTATAGGGATCTCACAGCGTGCATTGAAATATCTCTTGTTAGTCCCCGAAGGCAAAGATAGTAGCATACTCAATGAGTACTTGAATGGGTTGCAAATGGACACAAGAAACTTTATTAAAGATTATTCGAAGCGAACGTTAGCCAAGATGGCAGCGGATAGTGACGAAGAGTGAGTGGGTGAGTAGATGAGTAGGTGAGTAGATGAGTAGATACACCATGTATAATGACTTTACAAATTTATGTATTATAACTACAGATTTCCTTCAGGATGTCGCAGCAGTACCGCGCAATCTCTTCTTCATTAGAATATTTAGCATAGAACTGACTAATATTTTGCTGACCACAGATGAAAAACACCACCGTTGGCAAGCCGTCGTCGCTGTGGATATCAGTCAGGTCAAGAATATCAGTGACACCCATGATGGCATCGTTGGCTGTGTTGTTATACCACCGCAGTAGGTTGTTACTTGGACAAGACGGCCACCAACGGGACCTGAACTGGAGGATTATTTTGTCACAAACACCCAAGACTATTGTATCTAACACCTGTTGGATGTGTGAGGGAAAGGGAGGAGATACCTCAAGCTGGGTCTTCAATACTTGCACTGGTACTGTACAGACACAGTAATCACAAGGTATCACCTCGCCAGTATGCAACTTCACCGACACACTAGAACCAGACGAATAGTCTATTGCCTTGACCTGCAATGAAGTGAGTGAGTAAGTAAGTAAGTAAGTAAGTAAGTAAGTGAGTGAGTGATACATGGCTATTATATTCAACAACTTCCTTCTGATAATATTCTTTAATAGCATCATGAAAGTGATTCAAAATACTAATATAACCCTCTTTTATCAGCATATCCCCATTCCCTATTCCAGGCTCTGTCAGCGCTTGTTTGTACGACAATTGGTCAAAATCTAAACCTGAATCTGCATTGATATCGCATAATGCAGCAAGCTCGTGCGGGGAAGAGAACCCTCCCGGCAGTTGCCGCAATCCTTGAGTGAATGACATATCAACATCGCCACTCGCAACAAGCTTCTCGGCAGATATTTCAACGGCTACAATTGCATTAGTAATTTCTTTTAATGTTTCTTCTTTACTTTTATCTACTTTTTCTTGCAAAGCAAAGATTGGACAAGAGAAATCCGATGGGATTAATGTCAAACCAAGTTCCTTTGCAACAGGTAATAGAGAATTATTATCATTACAATTTTGTAACCAAGAACCTCCTATGAATGGATGAATAAGT
>JACCDO012006914.1_pt1 | contig 16608 bp, 19 predicted proteins | sample 7446101 | NCBI WGS metagenome assembly JACCDO01 (sample SAMN15323440, study PRJNA562643) | freshwater metagenome | isolation source: river surface water | place: USA:Blue River Watershed | collected 2017-08-16 | reverse complement strand
CCTTCAAAAGTATCATGATTATATTCTATACTATTAACTTTACTAAAATATGTACTAAAACTTAGTGTATTACCACCTACATTTGATGTACCATCTGTAATTACTATATTATTATAATCTTTGAATTTTATTTTAAATAGATCTTTTTCTAGATACCTTTTTTTTTGTTATTGATTTATATGTATTATTAAATACATATTCAAAATTATTTGACATTGTCTTTATAATTTATATATAAAAATATTAAAATTAAGTTTTATAATTTTTCTAAATATTAAATAAATACAAAATAAATACAAAAATGAGTTATACAATAACTTTTAATAAACAGGATGGTGATGATTATACATCAGCAACTTATCAAGATAGAATAACTAACAATATTTGGTTCACAAGATTAAATGTTGGTGGACCTTTATTTAATTACAAATATTATTTAGATAATAGTTTGATACCTGGTACAGAAAATCAATTTAAAAATTTAATTGCTGATGATTTTTGGTATAATATTCCACTACCTAAACAAGGTGGAACAATTGGTGTTAAATGGGCTATTTTGAGTACTTTAAATTTTCCAGATCCAAATGCGAGTGGTATTAACTCAGCATTATTTGGAACCTTAGGTGATCCAACTAATTTTTTTAGTTTTAGCCAAATGTGTTCATTATTAAGAGCTATGATAGAACTTTCTAGTAAACCAATTTCATTAATAAATCCAAATTCAAGTAATGAATGGTTACTAGAAAATACAGGCACTAATGATAGTACAGATATGCCTCTTTTAGAAAATAAAAAATTAGGATGTTATATTCCTTCAACCAATCAATATTTTGAAATAATGTTTACAACATGGGGTTCTGATGGTGATACAACCATTGAATATCAAAGGTCAGTCTTATATGATGGTGCTAATATATGTTTTCCTGCTGGTACTCTTGTTAATACTGATCAAGGTAGAATCCCAATTGAAAAAATAAAAGCAGAAGAAAATACTATTTCAAATAAAAAAATAATAGGTGTTTCAAAAACAGTTTCCAAAGAAAAAAAATTAGTTTGCTTAGAAAAAAATTCATTAGGTTTTAATATACCATCTGAAAGAACATTAATGAGTTTTGAACATAAAATATTATTTAATAATTATATGGTACCTGCTAAAAAATTAATTGGTTTTACTAATGGTATTCATACTGTTGATTATAAAGGTGAAATATTATATAATATTTTAATGGATAAATCAGATACTATGATTGTAAATAATATGATTGTTGAAACATTAGATCCAAATAATGTTGTTAGCAAAAATATTAAAAATAATATTTTAAAAAATATATTAAATAAAAGACAATTGAAAATTAATTTAATGAATTATATCATAAATCAAAGAAGACATAATTCATTATGTTTATAAACTTTATTATTTATTTTCTATTCTATTTTTGATTTTCCATCTCTGGTATATCAACGATAGTAATTAAATTATTATTAACGCTTTTCTCTGTTGTTACTGAATTCATAATATTTTGGTTATTTAATTCAAAATTTAATGAAATTTTTTCAAATTCACTTAAATAATCTTCCTTATGTTTTTCCCATAATGTATTAATAAACAAAGGAGGTAAATATTTACAATCATTTTTAATATCTAGAATGGAAGCTTCTAAGCTATTACAAAACTCATTAAAGTCTTCATTTGGATTACATATCTCAAATTCTATTTTTGTTAATAAAGTATCATATGAATCAGCTGCTTTTTGGAAATTATCAGCTCTTGATTGAAATCCAAAACTACTTGAAATACTTTGAAGAATTGTAGCTCCGGCAGTTAATATACCAACTCCAATACTAAAAACTGTTTTTAAAGTATCTCCTGCTACATCACTTGTTGCCATAAAACTTGCCACACTACTAATACCTGTAATCATTATACCTGGAATTACAAACTTTGAATTCTGAGAACTATAATAAACTGATGCCTGATTATTAATAAAACGTTCTTTCATGATTCTCTTATGAAATTGTTTTAATGTTTGAATTTTTTGACTATTTAAATTGGAATTTAAATTATTTTCTTGGTCACCTGCCATTAGTAATTGAAATTGTAATTGAAATTGTAATTGAAATTTACAATACTAATAGAAAAATAAAAAAATAGAAAAATATAAAAATATAAAAATAGAAAAAAAAATGTGTTAGATGAATAATCACCTAACGTATTTACCTTTCTTCTATTGTTGAGACATCTTTTTCTTCCCCGCAAGACGACTGACATATAGAGATGAAGCCAACAAATTAAGCGTTAGAGGCTGAGTTAAACTATCAATGTCAGCAACGTGAGTTAGACGTTGAGGCATGATATAAGATTGTTCCATATTAAACTGCGACTTTAATTCTTGTTCAGTTGTTCGTGATGCGATTGTGATCGTACGTAAAAACTCCTGCACAAAATTATCCGTAAAAGTGAAAGGTGATACTGATGTGGGCGTATATTCAAGTTCCATGATTGTGGTGTATTGGGTGTATTTATTTTAGTTTTTGATAATAATAATCAATTTTTTATTTTTTTGATTAAATATTAATAATAAATAAAAAATAATAAATAAAAAAATGAGTCAGGGTACACAAATAATGAGTACTCCCAACAACTGTCGTACCTAAGACGACATTTCTTGAACCATCCTCTCTTTGGCAACCATAGCTGCCGCAGAGGTGCGACTCATGAAAAGGGCAGACGCCGTGAGGTCTAACTTCATAGGTTGACGAGACTCGAAAAACTGAAACCGTGCGGTGACAGCAGCATATGAAGAAAGCTTGAAACGTTTTGTAACAGGATCCATCACGATAGGAAGACCGTTACTACATTTAATCTGCTCTTCGCTGGTCGAAGCACTTTCCAGTAAGATAGCCATCTGACTGAGGTAGCGTTCGATGTCCTCAGGGTTGGTAGGGTTTTGAGGCACAAGCGCCTTTTTAGCCTCCACCTGAAGAACCCGTTCCTTTTCAGCCTCAATCGCACGAGCGGTCAATTTTTCGACCTCATGTCGAATAGCCCGCTCCTGTTCATCCTCATTTTCCGTTGCCAGATCAAGAGCACGAGCAAACTCGCGCGCAAACTCTGCCGTAAAACCGTGTGCCCCATCAAAGGTGGGCACCTCCTTCTCGCTCAGAAAATCCATGTTGTCAAGTTGTTTAATAATATAGATTATTTTATAATAAATTAATCAATTTTTAGGTTGAACTTATTCTAAAAATCTTTATAATAAAAAGTATTATGGTATATTATCATTATGGTAGATTATCATTATTTAAGTATTGAGTTGAATTATTAGTAGTATTTACATTAGATTGTAAATTATTAACATTTAAACTATTTTTTAAAAAATTAATAATACGACCAGTCCATTTCGTTAAATTATTATTTTTATTTTGATAATATTCAATTGATTCTTCAGTATGATTATTTTCAATATCTTCATCGAAATTAAACATATTTGAAAGTAAAAAAAAATTATTAATTTTTGACATTTTTTGAATTATAATACAGTAATATACTTATATATATTCTTATTTGTCTAAATCTTCATATATTTTGTATCTATTTTTCCATTTTTATCCAAATGTATTTTCATTCGAATAAATTACATATAAATAACCATCATAATTAGGATTTGTTTTAAATGATTCTACATAATCTATGTATAAAGATGCCAAAGAAGCTGAATATGAAGGCATTACTTCTTTTTCATCTGGTGTTTGTATAAAAATATTAATGGCTTCTGTTGGCTTCAATGAAACTTTTTGACGAATGACACATAATAATTGAGGAATAGTAAAGTCAATTGGAAAAAGATATTTTATTTTTGATATATTATCAATTTGTGAACTAGGATTTTTTGTTATAATAACTGGTATTCTATCAGGATGCTTATCTTTTATATTAGAAGATTCGATTCTTCTGGCAGATAAAGGATATTTATATTTAAAATCAATCTTAACAGGCATAATTTTTAATTATTAATTTTTTATTATTAATTTTTTATTATTTATTTTTTATAATATATTATTTTATTTAATTCATTTATTTTCATTGTTTATTTATTTTCATTTATTTTTTCTATATTAACGTTAATTTAACCAGAAATCACATCTACATTGAGCAAAACCATCCCATACATTGTGACATTCTTGACAATGAACCATTGAATTTGAATCCATTCCATATGATAATTTAGCAGTACAGAATTTACATAATGTAATTTCTGAATAAATATCATCATATTGATTTTGTGTTTGTGATTGTGATTGTGATTGTGATTGTGATTGTGGTTCTTGTTGATTATTAATTGTATTACTAGAAGTAGACTTAGTATCCATATTTGAATTGATATTGATATTGATAATTAGATTACAAAAAATATTAAAAATAAAAACTAATATCAATTTTATGTTGGACATTTTCTATAAGTTTTTTTAACTTCAAGATATTCATTTTGTTTACCAGATTCAGTTAAATTTTCATATAGTGTAGTCTTTGTTTTTATAACACAACCACTAAAATTTTTTCTTGGTTTTTTTCCAGGATGACTTTTAACAACTTTTTTTTCTATTTCACCTAAAGGTCCAATATTTTTTACTTCTTCAAACTTTTGAATATTTTTTAAATTTTTTAAACGATTTTCCATGTTTTGAAAATCTTTTAATATTTTATCTTCTTCATCATCTAAATCATATAATTCATTGCTCATATTTTTTGTAAGTTTATTAACAACCCCTCCTTTTTGGTTCGTGTTATGGTTTTTATTTGTTTTATTTTTTTTATAGGTTTTTTTTGGTTGATTACCTTTTTTATTCATTTTATATTTTACTTTTCAGCTTTTTAACTTTTGGGGAGAAAATATTTTTCTTTTTTTCTTAAGAAGATGATAAAGGATGTCATATCACGAAAAAATAATTGATTTACAGGAGCATAATTTATTTGATTTACCTGTTCAAAATTCAGATATACAAGGTTTTGAACAATCTGGAGGTAATGATAATTATAATTATGAACAAAACAAAGAAGAATTTAAAAATTCTATTTTAAATGAAACTGAAATGAAAATGAATCAAAAATTTAATGAAATGAGAGATTTTGAAGATGATAGTTCTATGTCAATGACAGGCGGTGGTGGTAGTGGTAGTAGTGGAGCAGAAGATCCTCAATTATTTGATAGTATTACTTTACAAAAAGAAGGAGGAGGTGATACTCATACTCAATTTACACAAAAAACATTACCCACTGAAATACCTATACCTAGAAATCAACTAGATACCTCAATTCTTTTAGAAGGCCAAGAAGGTAATAGTGGAAGTATTAGTCCAGAAGTATTACATCCTTCCGCAATCCAAACTGGTGGTGGTTTTGATAACCTAGAAGGACTTGATTTAGAAGATTTAAACGTTAATCAACAAATTGAAGAAAATGGGAATCAAGATAATCCAGGTGAAGAAGCACAAGATGTAGATGATGAACACTATGATAAACAAGTTGAAGAAATGCAAGAACCTCAATCTTGGGTCCATCCTGAATTAACAATTGAAGAAGACCAAGAAATGATTGTAAAAATGAATCAAGAAGAAATTGACGTTAAAGTAAACATGTATCTTGATAATTATAATTCTGATGAATATCAAGCTTATTTAAAATATTTTCAATCGATTTATTCAGCTTCTAATCAAAAATATTCAATCAGAAGAGATCATGATGGTAATATTTATTTAATTAAGAGACCCTCCTTACCAAAAGAATTAAAAGGAAAAAAAACAAGAGAAAGTGTTAGTGATATTTTAAATGACAAGGATTTTACTAAAGACTATTTAATTAAATTAACACCCCCAGAATATCTTAATGTTCAAGATGAATTAAAGAATATTACTCGTCAACTTAATCTTTTATCAGGTGATATTAAAATCTTACAATCAGATTTAATTGAATTAGGATCAGATATTACCAAAGATGATATCAAAAAATTCGAAAAAATAAGACAAAAATTCTATAAATTGATAAATAAAAAACATATTTATACAAAGTATTACAATCAAGTTAATAATATTTTTGATGATGAATCGAAACAAAATATATACGCTAAAGAAATTATTAGTGATATAGATGAAAATGATATTAAAATATTTAAATTAAAATATCATGTTGTTAAAGCTCCTGATTCATTTGTTGAAAATATTACAACGCAGATTAAAAATAATTTAGAAAACTATTCACAAATTATTAATGATGATGGTGGTAATCAAAAAGAATACAAAACTAAACTCAAGACATTCTTAGAAAATAAAAGAGATAATGAAAATAGGGTTCAAAAAGAATTAAATGACCTCATATCTTTCTCAAAAAATAAAGTAGACTTTTTAATTAAAAAACTACCTGTTCTAGATATTAAAACAGATATATTCTAAAAATAAATGTAAAAATAATATAGTTTTCCATTAGATTAATTTTTGTTTTTAGTTGCCATTCATATTAATATTTCTTTTAATTTTTGTAATTAATTGTTCTTTGGTTCCACGATGACCTAAGTTATGTTTTTCAGCTATTTCTCTAAGTTCTTTAAGAGACATATCATTTAAAAGATTAGGGTTTTTAACGTAATTTTCAACAACTTCATCTTCAACGACTTCTTCTTCCCCTTCTCCTTCTCCTTCTCCATCAACTTCCTCAACTGTATTAGTGTTTATTTCATCGGGTAATTCTGTTATTTCGACATTTTCGATACTATCTATGTTATTATCATTTACTGATTCATCAAATTCTTCTATATCAATATGTTCTTCTAATTCTTCTACACCATCATCTCCACTATCATCACCTTCACTATCTTCTCCATCTTCGTGATTAGTGTGTTCTGTTCCATTTGGTTCAGAAAAATGTAAATTATCAATCTTATTTTTTAATTCTTCAGTCATTACTAATGGTTCTAATTCTTGGATTTGATTATCAACTTCTTCAGTAACAGATTCTAAATCAATATCTTCAGATAATTTCTCCATTGCTTTCTTTTCAGATGTAGATAATTGTGGTGAAGTAACTGGAACCGGAACTGGTACTGTAGTATTACTATTATTTCTATTCATCATAGAAGGATTGATATTACCTCTAATTGGTTCAGGATGATAATTATGGTTAGCTTCATTTCTAGACATTGGTGGTAATGTTAAAGAATTATTAATTAAGCCTTGAACTGTTTGAACTGTTTCATGTATTGATGATTCTAAATATCTAAGTTTAGCAGATTGTCTAAAATTTTCCCATATTAAATATATACAAACTAAGCTTATTACAGCTAAGCCAATTGTAATCGAATTATTTAGCATTTTATTTTATAAGATAAAAAATAATTTTACTTTAAACGACATTATTTTTAGAAAAAACAAAAATAACAAAAATAACAAAAATATTATTCTATAATAAATGAAAAATATAACTTCTAAATCATTCATAAAAAATATTGTTTTTGATAAAAAAGAGAAGCATCTTCTCAAAAAATTAAATCAATGTAAAACACGAAAATGTTCTAAAATAAATAAGGAATATCTTAAAGAAAATAAAATTTTTACAAAAGAACAAAATAAAAAGTGTCGTCAAAAATCAGATAAGGCATTCTATGATTGTTCTGATATTTTTTATGAGAATTCTAAAAATAAAATATTGTTTGATAAGTTCATTAAATGTGGTGAAGAAAAATGCGCTAAAGAAAAAAAAACTCTTAAAAAATATCGGGAAAAACTTCATATAAATTTTATATAAAAAATATTTATTATTATAAATTGTTAATATGGAACCTATAGCTAATTGAGCATTAAAGTTATAAATAAATACACTAATAATATTATTTTATTTTTTTTGTTGTTGTTGCTGCTGAATATTCTTAATAACTTCATCAAGAACATATTTGGGAACGATATGTTCCAAACTATTATTAAGATCCAAATAACATTTATGTATAGTAGCTTCAGAGACATTGTCACATACTTTAGAAATTTGTCTCTTTTTTAATCCAATATTGAATAAATTATTTACTAAATAAATAACTCCCGCAACAATTGAAACAGCAACGTACTTAGGGACAATATTTTTTTCACTAATATTATCACAAATTTGTCGACATACCTTTCTAAAATCATTGCCAAGGTTCAATCTAGAACAAAAGCGATTAATATAATCAGATGGAATTGACAACTTAGTATCTTCATTCATAATATTTTGATTTTGTCTGAGAACAACATCCCAATATTTCTTGAATTCTTTATGACCAGTAACAAAAACCGAACGGTCAATATGAAATATCTCAGCCATTTCAGCAGCACTACGAGGACAATCATTCATTCGAGATGCTTCTAAAATACAAGACGCTAGAACAGCTTCACGAGTAGGATGACGAAATTCATGTAGCCCAACAGAAGCACGATAATCAATAATTGCTTTATAGATATTTTCAGCTTCTTTAATAACACAACCAGGAATATCAGCTTGTGAAGCATAGTTATTCATTAAATTAATATATTCATGAAAATTACGTTCTTTATAATTCATGATATTACAGTTATGATACCAAGCAACACGCCACATTTCATATGAACTAGTACCTCCCAATGAAATATTAGACCCCAAACTAGCTTCTGAATAAAAGTCACTAGTTGGGACACCACAACGAGTTGGATTAACACTTTTATTATCATCCGCACCATAATATCGCCATTCAGGTGATTCATCGATTACATTATCATTTACCATATAACAAGAAGGACAAACATATTGACCATCAGCTTGGATTAAATCAATCCCTGGACAATTAAGACATTGTGGATTATTTAAATTAGATTCTTGTTTTTTCTTACTCTTAATATCATCTGAATTATTTTTTTTATTGGTATCATTAATTTTAATTTCTGTTAATGTGTCAATAGATTCAGTTGATTGTGATGTAACTATTGTATTTTTTTTATTTTTAAAGGTACTTTCACCTCTGGCTTGTTCAAAAACAGCCCAAATATCATCTTCTTCTTGATTAAGTTTATTAAATTCTGGTTCTTCATCTTCATTCATGACAAATTTTTTTAAATTATTAAGTATAATTAAAAACCAATTACAAAATATACAAATATATAAATTTCAATTTTTTCTTAAATCGTTTTAGAATTAAAATTTCTTATATTAAATCTAAATATAAATTAAATATAAATTAAAAATAAATTAATTTTTTAATAAAATGACCAATAGTCAAAAGCAAAAAGAAAATAAAAGTAAAGAAAATAAAAGTAAAGAAGGTAAAGAAGGTAAAGAAAATAAAAACAAAGAACATAATAGATTAAATAAAAAAACATTAAAGAAAAAAAATAATATTAAAAGAGGTGGGGGAGGGATAAATGATTTATATTCATCAGATGATTACAAAGATTCTGGATTTTTAGATTCTGTTAAATTTTCAACAGATGATAGACTTTCTTTAAGAGGTGATATGCCACCATTTCCTGGTTGTAGCATAATGTAATTACAATAAATTTTTTATTTAATTCGTTATGATTCATATAATATTTTCTAAATATTTTCTAATTATGATAGATAATATTGAGAAATTGAGAAATTTAGAAATTGAAAATTATGAATAATGATATATCATATTTAATTGAATTTTTTCCAGGAATTTGGATAAGTAATTCAAAGTCATTTAATGAAAAATTTTTAAAACAAAAAAGAATAGATAAAATTCTAGATTGTGAAAAAGAACTCAATTTTTTTGAAAATGCTGAAAATTATATAGAATCTATTAAAAAAGAAATAAAAAAAACCAACCATCAAAGGTTACATAAATATTTAATTGACATAACCGAACAATTACATAATATTATTCTTAACGGTGAATCAATGGTTATTTATGATCCACATGGTAATAGAAAAGCACCGGTTATTATTATAGCATATTTAATGAGATACGGACAATTAAATCCTGTTCAAACAATAGATTCATATCTATCAAAATCTAAAATACCATTAAATATTAATGAAGATTACCAATTGGCTCTTAAATTATTATATTCAAAAATTCAACAAATAAAATAAAAATAAATACTTTAAGGAATCGAATATTCTTTTTTAAAGGCTTGAATATTAGTTAACATATTATCTAATTCTCTCATTCCTATTTCTACATCTAAATTATATTCATCGTCAGAAGTATCAATGTCTGTCGATGATTCATCTTCTCCACCTTCAGAACCTTCTTCTTCTTCCTTTTTATCTATTTTATGTAAATCATTATGTATGATATCATCACCTTCATAATTAATAAAATAATCTATATTTTCATCAATATCTACATCATCAAAACAGCAATATTCATTCATTATCATACAGTCTAAATTGTTAATCATTGAAGTTAAATCGATTTCAATCAGATTATCTATTTCTGTGGTTAATTTCAGATAGCATGTAATTTCTTTTAGGTTTAATTGATTTAAAGCAAACATACCTTCATTATTTTGAGATTCTTTTTCCATTAAATAATTATTAATATTGGTTTGATTTTTGTATGAATTATATATTTCTTCTAATTCTCTAGATCTAATATAAAAATAATTGTTTATTAAATCAAAATTATTAATAATATCAGAATTCAAATGGTTATTACATAAAAAATCTGTATAACTTAAAATAGTTTCTTCACAACCTGGACAAATACATGTACTATTTTTGTATTCTAGTAATGAACCTAATTGGGGAAACAATATCTCTAATTTGATAAAGTATTCACCAGTAGGATTAACCAAAAATTCAATATTATAACTTTCTACTATAATTAAATTATTTTCAAAAAATTTATAAAAATCATATGTTTGCATTATGTCTAATACTTTTTCGTAATCATCACTTGTTATGACTCTAAGATTATAATTAGAATTATCATTTACACCATCTGTATCAGTATTTTTCGTATCAGTTTTTTTTTTATTATGTTTTAATAATACTTTAAAATAGACAATATGTATTCTATTTTTTTCGACATTGTTACAATAATCTTGGTAATTTTCTAAGAGTTTTTTTGGATTTGTAATAGAACTCATTTTTTAATAAATAAATAAATAAATAAATACACTATATCTTTATAATTTAGAAAATAATAATTGTTTTTTTTCTCAAAAATAGATTAAAGAAATAAACTATTTTGTTTTTTATTTTTTATTTTACAAACTAAAAATATGAATAAAACGAAAACTAAAATAAAAATAAATAATCTTCATAAAAAAGTAAGACATCTTAAAAAAAAATATTCATCAAAGGATATAAATAAAATTATAAAAGATAATAAAACTAGAATTAAAAAAATGAATAATAATCGTAATAATTATAATAATAAAAATAAAACTAATTTAAATGGTGGTGGTAAAACATGTATTTGTATTGATTATGATGTAAAAGACACAGTTTTTGTCAATTATAAAGATGGAAAAAAATGTTCAAGACCAGTTAAAGAGGGAACTGATTTTTGTGATAAACATCAAGATTGTGGCAAATTAGTAAGTTCTTTTTTAAATACTTATGAATTACCATATGAACCAGAATTATGGAATAATAACTCTGATTTAAAGAATTCTCATAATTGTTATACTTATTTTCTTAACAATCATATTAGGCCAGTTTCTGATAAATGTAATCAATATACTAAAAAGAATCAACAATCTAGATGTGGTAAATTAAAACCACAACCAGGTGATTTCTCAGAACTTTTAAAAAATGGTACTTTACAATACAAGGAACGAGAATATACATGTCCTACAATGATTAAAAAAGTTAAATCAGATAATCCATCAATTGCTGAGGCCAAATTTTATGAAAAATGTCCACCAGGGAGCTATAAAGGTGCTTTAGTTGTTGACCCGGGAAATACATATCATTTCTATAGACAGAATAAAGATGGTTCATGGAGTCATAAACCAGGGGTTTTAGATGTTATAGACAAAGATGCTTCAGAAAAAAAAATATATTTTCCTCATTTAGCTGATAGAAATTATAAGAAAAAAGATAGTGATGGAATAAACTATACTGACTTTTGTAGTTACTTATGTGTTCCTACTAAAACAAGTAAGGTAAAACTTTTTTCAATCTAAATTTATAGATATTTCTATATGCTTCTATATACCTCTATACCTTTCTTAATTTAATCTTTATTTTTTATTTATTTTTTAATTAAATTAAATTATTTTCTAGGTATAAATTATTTTTATAAAACTTTCTTCTAATAAATATAAATTAGTAAATATAAAACATGTTAGCTTGGTTTAAAGGAAAATCTTTTGAAGAACAAGTTGCTGAATTTGATGGTAAAATAAACCAAATAGTTACATCATTAGTTAAAGTTAATGAAGAAAACATTGATGAAGGAGAATATGATTTAACAAATTTACAAAATCCTGAAATATGTAATGAATATGCTATCTTTTTAGCTTCAGAATTAGAAAAAAGATTTAAAAAGGTTGACGTGGCTGCCATATCAGAAGCTATTTATGTCGGTAAACGTCGTAAAAATAGTCAAAAGAGATTTGAAAATAATATGAATAGTAATAATTATAAATCTTCAACAAATGAAGAAAGTAAATACACTAAAAAAGACCTTTGTTTAAGAATCGCTAGTCATTATGTTAGAATTCTTAATATTATTAGTGCTATTTTAACAGCAATTAATCCAAAAAGAAATATGTGTTCGCGTCGTATAGAAGCTTTATATAAAGTTACTGAAAATGATGTTGAATCTGGATTTATTAGAACATGTAATTCTGATGATACGGATCGTAAAAATCCATTATATACTAATAACATTCTTAACATCCCTGGTATTCAACAACTTTTAAATCTTTATTATTTTCATTTGGCTCAAGATGGTGATGTAGCTGATAAACAAAATTTAGATATTGTTAGAAATGAATTTTTAAAAATGGTAGATACTTTTTATAATGTATTTAAGGTAGAATTAGGAGATCAAGAGACTGATGAATTAGGAAATATTGAATCATCTATTGACCAATCTTTACAAAAAATTAATCAAGTTGTTAATACATCAATTGCTCCAATTGGTCAAGAAGCATCTGTTACTACACAACCTGTTATTACACCTGATGTTTATCAACAAATTAATGGATTATCTAACTTATTAGTTCAACTTAAACAACAAATTGAAGAACAAAAATCTATGAATAAAGATACAATTACACCAGAAGTATTAACTCAAATTAAGAAAGAGTTATCAAATACTGTTAAGCAAGAATTATCAAGTGTTTCATCTAATTTTGATTTACAAATGAAGGAAATTAAATCTCAAGTTGATTCTTTAAGCAAGAAAGTAGAAGTTTCTTCCAATTCGACAACTAGAAAAATGGATGTTACAGGTGTTACAACTGGGGAAACTAATATTAATAATCTTGATGAACTTAATGAAAATACCAATGAAGATATAACTGAATTTGCCGAATCTGGTGAAGAATCAGCATCTAATAGACATAAAAATTCAAAATCACGTAAAAATAAAAACCATGAAGGGGAAAGAGAAAGAGAAAGAAAAAATAATGGTGAGTACTTTAATAATGAAAATTTAGGTGATTTAGATGAGGAATTAAATAGTGAAAATAAAGAAGTTATTGGTCCAGTCCTTAGAGATACCAAACAACAAGGTGGTCAAACTAATACCATATCTTCCAGAAATACATCAAATGATGAAGCACCTCAGCCGACTATTTTAAATAGCTCTGTAATAACAACAAATACTACAACTCCAACAACTCCAACACCAATGATAAATAATACACAACCTACACCAATGATAAACAATACACAACCTATACAACCCACACAACCTACAGTTACTATTGACTCTGCTGAAACATCTGTTGGAAAATTTTTACAATTTTTTGAAAAATATAATAAAGAATATAATGTTCCCGAAGAGTTACGTATTCGCATGGCTACTAAAAAAGCAGGGGATATGGTTTCTTATTATGAATGTTCTTCATCCCCAAGTAAAACTAAAATATCAATTGATGAAAGTAGATTTAAAATGTTTAAAGGGATATACCAAGATTTAAAGCAACACTATCTTGATTATTCGAATAACTTTTTAAGTATAATTGAAGATCAATTATTAGATAAAGTAGAAAAAGTAGACGAAGTAACAGGTGAAACTTTAGTAATATATAAACTCAAATCGATAACCAATCAATCATTAAATAATATTCAATTACAAGTTATGAAAGAATTAACTGAATATTACACTCAATGTCAACAATATTACGAAGATGGGTTTAAAGCTTTATCTGAATCCCTTGTCCCTGATATAACATATTAAATAAAATAAAATAAAATAAAATAAAATAAAAAAATTTTTAATTAATTTTTAATTTTTAAATTATTATCTAAATTTTAGTATTCCTAAAATTTAATTTTAAAGCTTTTAAGCTCGTGAATCTACTTCAGATTCAGTATGGTCAGTATCATCTAGAACATCATCCATAGTTTTAGATTTCTTTACCACAGTCGATGGTTTAGTCACAGTTTTACCTTTAGGTTTAGGAGTTTCTACATCAGATGTTTCCGATTCAGAAGCAACAACTTTCTTTTTCACAACTGTTGCTGTGGTTGTAGCTGTAGCAGTTTTAGCTTTGGGAGAACTAGTTTTACTTTCAGATGTTTTAGTCGCAGGCTTAGCTTTAGTTTCAGTAACAGTTACTTTACCTTTACCTTTAACAGCTTTGACTTCATCTTCTGTTTCAGCACCAGTTTCTTCGGCTTCGGATACATGAGAAAGTTTGATTCCTGTAGACTTTTTAGTACTATGTCCAGTAGGCATTTCTACACCACACTTTTCATAATACTTTTTCTTTTTAGCATCAGTCATCTCACGCCATGCTTGACCAGCAAGCTTCATAACATCCTTGTTACTGACATCAGGTTTTTCTTTACGAATTTCCTTCATTTGTTCAGTTACAAATAGAGTGTATGGACGCGGAGGTGCCTTAGGTGCTTTCGATTTATCGAAGAGTCCGACATATTCTTCATCGATTTCACGAACTTTTTCAATGAATTCATCCTTTTGCTTTGTGTAAGAAGCTTCGAATGGTTGTTTAGCTTTATCAGACATCTTACTCCATTCTTTAGTCATCAGGGCACGAAGGTCTTTGGGACTCATATCAGAATGTTTTTCTTCATATTTCTTTTTCATATCATGTAGAAAGATAGAGTAAGACGAATGAGGATACATTTCTAGATTGTGACTCTTAATAAATTCATCGAGCTTTTCTTTTTTATTAGCACGTTTAGTATGACTCTTAAGGCTACGTTCAAAATCTTCGAAAGATTCATATTCTGTTCCGGCGAAAAATTTCAGAAATTGCTTTTTATTTGTCTTAGGATTGAGTAGTTCACAAGGAGCTTCACCATTAAATAGAGCGTTAATAAACGATTCAAAGTGGGTAACGAGATCTTTATCAGTCTTGAATGCTTTTTCGAATGCCATTTTATTGAAATTAATTAGTTAGTTATTGTATTACCTTAGTCTGGATACACCAAATAATATCTTATAAAATCAAATTCAATTTTTTTTTAAATATATATGACCCCAACATTATATAAATTAAATTAAAAATAAAAAAAATCATAAAAATAAAAATTATTTTTTAAATAATTAAACAGAACGTGAACGTGGACTACTGTTAGAATTAAGTTTAGAGCTAACTGGTTTAAATAAGTTTCTCTTAGATGGTGCTGCGGCTGGTGGAGGAGTTTCTTTTACTTCTTCCATTTGCATTGACATTTTTTGTTCAAATAATCCAGCTAATTCATCATTACTAGCATTATTATTCCCATGTCCAGGAACTTTTGAAACAGTTAAACCATTGTAAGCACGTGGTCCATTATTAGTTTGTAAACGTTTTGAGGGTCTATGACCAGAAAGGTTATTGTTATTATTATTATTCATATTTGATGATCTTGATCTAGTTCCAGATCTAGATCTAGAACGATCTCTATAATTACGAAAACGTGAAGATCCTTTATTATTAGCTTGTTGACCAGTGCGAGATTTTTTCAGGTTTCTATTAGAATTCTTTCCTGTGTAATTACCTACTCCACTAGTTATATTGTTTAAAGGACCTCTTTTTCTTGATGTTTGAACAGGCATTTATATTTATTTATATTTATATTTATTTTATACATAGATAAATATAAAAAATCAAAAAAGATCAAAAAGATAAATAGTAAAACTAAAAATAATAACACTTATTCAGACATTTGGTCATCTATTTCATCATCTTTATCTCCATCTTCATCAATTTCGGTGATTGCTCCATTGAATATAGGTGAATATTTTTTATAATTAATTGGATATTTATTTAGTTTAATAATTCTGAAAAAATTCTTTAATTTTATATTTGATAAACTTTTAATGCTTACCAATTTAGGTTGATTATTCGGAAAATTAAAATATAAATTTTTTGAAGGAACAATCTCTAATTTTTTACCAAATTGATTAATTAAAGAATCTATTCCATTAATTCCAGACATACCATCATTAATAT
>JACCDO011464795.1_pt1 | contig 16609 bp, 11 predicted proteins | sample 7446101 | NCBI WGS metagenome assembly JACCDO01 (sample SAMN15323440, study PRJNA562643) | freshwater metagenome | isolation source: river surface water | place: USA:Blue River Watershed | collected 2017-08-16 | reverse complement strand
CTAGTGTGTAGTTTCTTTCAGTATCCCAGCAATAACCTCCAGCTGTTTGTGCATTAACTTTTATAGTAAACCCAAAAAGTCCAACTAGTACAATTAGTATCAGTGTATATGGTATGAATTTTTTGATTTGACTAAACATTTATATTTTATTGTTGTTGTGCGTATGGATCGAAATACGGATTCGTTAACGGGTTATATGTATTTGCTGGGTCATTGTCTCCAGTATTTGCATTGGTGTTTGATGTCTGACCATTGCATGACATAGCTATACAACTCTGTACATCGATACCCACAGCTCCTGCAGCAGTACATTTCTCTTCACAAGTAGCACTTGGTGAAGTATTTGGAGTTGCTCCACAGAAGAATTCTTGACCCGGTATTTTATTACCAAAACTATCAGTAGATTCTTGAGTAGCACACCAGCCTTCTCTACCTGGTATAGGAGCAGCACCACCTTCTGTTGAATATGGATTTACATAATTAGATCCATCATTTGTATTTAAAACACCATTTATGGTTTCACCTGTTAATGGATCTTTAAAATCACCTTGGTTAACTCCTGATCTTAGATTGGAATCGTCATTAGGATTTATTTTATTAGATAAAGCATTTAATCCTTTACTCATAAAGTGGTTAATTAGTGTGTCTAAGATGGCAGCTACGCTGTTTCCCATAGCTGCAGCTAGAGTTGTACTGTCCTGTTTACTACCTAAAGCTTTGGCTACTTGGTTGCCTACAATAGAGCCTGGAGTTGTGGCTACAAGTCCACCTGGACAAGTGTTGTCTTCATTGAATCTAGCCATTGCTGGTTTTAGGTAATTTTGATAATTCTGTTCCCAATAAGTATATTCTGGATTTGGCTCACCTTCACCAGTTTCTAAGTTGCCTGAGAGATACATCGGTGGTGGTGGGTCTATTTTTCGATAATCTTTATCGAACTTATCTAGATCAAAGCTTGGTTGTTTGAATTCATTTTTACCATTATTATAATTTGGATTTGTTGGACAGGTCTTAGGAGACAAGAATCCTAGGCCTTGTTGTAGAGTAGTCTGCACTTTCTGCGCATTGTTTTGGGTTGTGCCTGCTAGTTTATTTGCAAGTGTTTCATTCGCAATCATCCTAAATCCTATGTAGTTGTTTTGAGGGTATTGAGTATTTATTAAAAATCCATTCCATCCACCGACATTGAAATCATTTTGATAGCCTCTTAATAAAACAGGATCATTTATAACCTTACTGAGAGTATATGATGCATTGTCCTCTGCTTGGTATTGATAAGCATTGATAACATCAAGAGCCCATTCCCTACCAAACGGAAATCTCACTGAATCATAGCCATATATATTTGCCAGAGCTCTTATCTCGTATTTAGCTATATCTTTGAAGAATGATCCTGGGTTTTCTAAATACAGAGGGTTGCCATGAAATCCTGAATTTACCCAATTTATTGTATTTTGAGTTAATTTTGCCAATAGTCTTCTGGCTGTTAGCATTAGAAATTGTCTAAAGATTTCTTTTGCAACATTTTTGATTGAAATGCCTGTGTTTACTGTCGTGCTGGCAGATCCAATTCCTGTGTTTATGTTTGTTATAATATCAATTACAGGCCATCCAGCAGCCTCAGATTTTTTAGGCATAGACAAGAATAGAAAAGAAGGAAGTATTACAGATACTATCAATACAGAAGAGATTATTTTTTTAAATTTTTTTTGTATAGAAATCATTACTTTATATTTTTAATTATATAACTTTTAGTACAAACTTCAATTTGTCAGATTTTTAATGACTCTTTTAATTTCTTCTATGATTATGTCTATTCGTTCACTGTTTTCTGGATATTTTAAGATAGCATTCATAGCTACTATTGGATCATTTTCTATTTGTTTTATGTTTCCTAGGTTTTCAGATACATTTTGAAATGTATTTATTAAATTTAAGTGCAATAGCGCTAATTTAGATGGAGTTTTTACTTTTAACAAACCAGTTATTATTTCTTGAATTTGTTTATTTATAGGATCTAATTTGTCTAATTTGTTTATATCTACATCCCCATCTTGATTTAATGAGTCTTGTAATACTTTTACAATTTTTTCATCTATAGGATATTTATTAATTAAAGCAGTCCCTGCATCCCTATTGTAAGTCTGGATGTTTTTAGTTGTGTTTTCTTGGATTATTTTTATATCTGTTAATTTATATACCTTTTTCTGAGTTGGATTCTCTATTTCTTTTGAGATGGAATTACTTAATGTTTCAATGGTATTTTGATCTATTTGGCCACTCTGATTGAGTATGGCTACTGTAGAAAGTAGGTCACGAGTGAATTGCTCAGTTTTAGTTAAATTAGCATCATTTGTGGATGTATTTATACCCCTCTCCTTCTTTAATTGTGCTACGGCTACACTATCTGGTGTGCCAGATTTCGTCTCAGCTTTGAGTGGGTCAGTACCCCAGAGGCCTTCTTCCCAATCAAAGACCCCATCCCCGTCTGTGTCTTTTATAGATAATTCTTGGATTGTTTCTGTACCTATTAGGTTGGGGATTTTAGTTTCAGGAGTACTTTTTTTAAATGGCCAGCCTGTTTTAACAGAAAAAGCTACACAGAGAAAAACTACTGCGCCAGCAATCATCAAGAATCTTTTATTTTTTAAAAATTCTGTATTAATAGCACTTATATTGTACCATTAGCAGAAAGTTCAAGCCAGTCTTTTAGCGTCAGATCCTCTGCTCTTTTGTCTTTAAACTTTATGAAGGATGATGCTTCGGTAGAAATTGTACCTTTTAGGTTACCAGAAAGCTTTTTTCTCTTGTGAGAAAAGCCATTTTTTACTATTTCCCAGAAATTGTCCTCATTTATATTGTTATTTTTAAAGTTTTCTCTGTTGATTTCAGCTATTTTTATAACTGCAGAGTTTACTTTGGGTGCAGGAGAGAAAAATCTCTTGTCTACCTTGGTTATCATTTTGGGTTTGCCATAAGCTTTCACAGAGATGGAGAGTATGCTTTCTTTGTTGTCGTTGGCTATTATCCTCTGAGCCACTTCGTGTTGAATCATTAACACCATGCATTTTGGCTGAAATTCTTCAGTTAAGAACTTTTTCAATATTGCTCCGGTGATGTTGTAGGGTATATTGGCTATGATTTTGTAGTTATAATTTCGTAGTTTTAAAGTTTTTCTCAGGATATCCTGCTTCGCAACGTCACCATTCGAAAAACTTAAAACTACTTCATTTATATTAAAGTTTAAAATATCATCTTGTATTAGTATTAGAGAACCAGACTTAATCTCTTTTTCAAATTTTTCTTCCAGGAATACAAATAAATCGTCGTCTTTCTCTACTGCTACCACTACACCAGCTACTTCTAGAAGCTTCGCTGTTAGTGCCCCCTTCCCTGGTCCTATTTCTAGGACCACATCATCTTTTGTTATTTCACCGGCATCAACAATTTTCTTCAGGATAGAATCTGATTTTAAGAAATTTTGTCCTAATGATTTTTTTGCTTTGTGTATCATATTAAATATATATTGTTTTCACTCCACCCTGCTCCCTTTCTTTTTCTAATAGATCTCTAGGTATATCAGCGATAAATTCTGATGGGGCATTTATATTGCGTGATCCAAATATTGTACGAAAGTTTGCAAAAGATAGATATAGTTTGTGTCTAGCTCTGGTGAGAGCCACATAGAAGAGTCGGCGTTCTTCTTCTGCATCTTCATTTGTCTTTGTCTCTCCGTCTCGGACATTTGGGAAGAGTCCGTCTTCTAATCCTGTGATAAATACAGTGTTGAATTCTAGGCCTTTTGAAGCGTGCACTGTCATCAGTTTCACTGCATCTTTCTGCTCTTTTTTATCTTGATTTATCATAATACTATCTTGGTCACTTGCAAGTGCTGCATCCTCTAAAAGCCTTTCAATTCCTAGTCCGTTTGCCAAAGAGTCGTATTTCAGAGCCAGCGTAGCTAGCTCTTTTATGTTGGCCAGTCTCTCTATACCTTCTTCTCCACCTTCTAATAATTCTGTCTCGATTCCTGTGTGTTTGATAACATATTTTATTACAGCACTAGCATTTTCTGTAGCAATTTTCTCTTTTATATTTTCTAGGATTTTATAGAAATTATTTATTTTTATTTGAGTTTTAATCGGTAGATTTTCTTTTTCATTTGCGAAGAGTTTAGCTAGAGTGGCCTTGCCTATGCCTCGTGCTGGGAAGTTTATAATTCTTTTTATATCACTTAGATTTTCAGGATTAAGTGCAGCACGTAGATATGCCAGAGTATCTTTGATTTCTTTTCTCTCAAAGAATTTAACACCGAGAACTTGATAAGGTATGTTGTAGCGTAGCATCGCTTCTTCGAGTGCACGAGACTGATAGTTGGCGCGATACAGAACAGCAATGTTAGATAAGGTGAAGCTGGAGATGCTTTTTTGAATGGTCTGGGGATTTTTTCCGAGGACCTGAGAAAAAGCATCTCCAGTGTAGCTTTCGCCAATAGTATTTTTTCTCAGGATATCCTGCTCCGCAACGTCACCATTCAAAAAATTACTATTGGCTCCAGCCCCATCTATAATCTCTAAAATTTTTGTGGCTACAAAGTCTGCTTCATCTGTCTCGTCGAGTGCTTCATATAGACCTATCTTCTCCCCTACTGTGTTTTCAGTAAATAAGTTTTTATCAGGACGATATTTATTTTTCTTTATTATTTCATTGGCAGCTTCAAGGATATTTTTTGTAGAACGATAATTCTCTTCGAGTAAAACTATCTTTGCATTTGGATAATCTTTTTCAAAATTTAGAATATTTTTTAAATTCGCTCCACGCCAAGAATAGATATTCTGATCAGCATCTCCCACCACACATATATTTTTGCTCTTTTCTGAGAGTATTTTAGACATTAAATACTGCACTTCATTGGTATCCTGATACTCATCTATATGGATATGACTCCATCTGTCCTGATACATTTTGCGTATTTCCTCGTTTTCTTTGAGTAGTTTGACTGCTTTGAGTAGTAGGTCATCAAAATCTAGAGAATTCTCCTCTTTTTTCTTTTTCTCATATAAATTCCAGACTTGAGCCACTACTTTACCCATATAGCCACCCTCTAGTGGGTCATTTGCCCTCTCTGTATAGGCATCTATGCTGGTAAATTTGCCTTTCTCTCTGGAGATTATGTTTTTTATCTTTCTAGGCTCGTATTGTTTCGGGTCTAGGTTTAGCTCTTTTAGAGACTCTTTTATAAGAGAATTTGTATCCCCGTCATCTAATATAGAGAAATACTTGGTTAGGCCAAGTAAATGAGCATTTTCTTTGATTATATATACTCCTAGAGAGTGAAATGTGGATACAAAAGGCACAGTATTTTGGCCCTTAGCATTTTTCTCTATCTCATTTATTACCCTTTCGCGCATTTCTTTAGCTGCTTTGTTGGTGAAAGTCACAGCTAGTATCTTCTCCGGAGCTACTCCAGATAGGATTAGGTTAACTATTCTATGAGTGATAGTCTTGGTCTTGCCTGCCCCTGCTCCTGCCACGATAAGTAGCGGTCCATCTGTATGGCTAGCTGCTTCTTTTTGTTTTGGATTGAGTCCATTTAAGTGTTGCACTATACAATATTAACATAATACAAAAATAATCCTCATTCGGGATTATTTTTGTATCTTTATTTCAATATATCTTTTATTTTATCCAATAAACCATTTTTAGCTGCATATTGGAGAGCACGAGCTACATACTTATCTGCAGTTTCTTTTTCTCCAAATACAAACCATCCAGTCTTTGGTTTTAAGTGTGTGACATTAAATATTTTATTCAAATACAAATATGCAGGACTAGTATTTGCTGTAGCAAAGTCAGCATTGTCGCCCTTGCCGAGTATTTCAGATGCTCTGACCCTACCCATACTCTCCCAGTATTGTAAGTTTGGCATAGATTTCTTGATACTATCTGTATATATCGTGTCTATTTCTCTTAGTGTATTCTCCCCTAGATTGTACGGGTTGCCAATGATTTGTTCAGTTACAGCATTGTAAGATTCTGGTGTAGCGGCTGTACTACTTGCTGCAGGTATATTTTGATCTAGCAAATCAGCATTGCTCTGTTCATTTAATTTAGCAAATATGCCATCTAAGTCTTTTTGTATCTGTTCTGGGGTTGGAGCCGGTGTTGCAGTATCAGTATTTATTGATGATGGAGTTTCTGTCGATGTAGCATTATCGATAGAATTTCCAGATACTCTAGCGTGCTTCATTTCATATGCACTTGTTTTATCTCCTTCAAATTTATCTCCCACATTGTGTGTCTCCACTGCACCTGTACCATCAGCCATCCTCTCATTTACTATTACTTTATCACCATCCAATTTTAATTCATAAGCGACCTTACCTGGAGTCTTTACCCAGACTTCTTCTCCTGTTTTACTATCTACATAGCCATGTTCTATGGCTACCCGATGTGCTGCGCTACCAGAGAATTCATGTAAAACTTTTGGATCACTTAGGTCTCCTTTAAATTTTAATGATTTTGCTAGAGCTTCAGCTAATTTCGGATCATGTTCTATTTGTTTTCTAAATGCATGCTCTATCCCCTCACCGTTGCCTATAGTCGCATCTTTTAAATCTATGTGTTCTGCTGGTGTTGATACTGTAGGTTCTGTAATAGGTGCGGTGGTGTGTGTTGTATCTTCTGGACCTTGTGTTGGTTTAAAGTGGAATTTACCGTCATCAACTTCTACATGATGATCTTCTGGAGTATGAAATCCAGGCTTTACATCATCAATAGTTGCTTTTGGAAATTCTGTATGCAATGAATCATAGTTATCTGGAGGAGTAAAGTGTGAAATATCTGGAGCTTTAATATTAGGAATTTTTTGTTCATTCAAAGCATCAGTTTTTGAACCATCTGGAGTTTGTGGCACTTTTGGTGTCTGGGTATTTAGGTCGTCATGTCTTGTTGTCCCTGTAGTTTCAGCATGGTGACCCCACCAGCCAAAATGTTCCCCTGCCCATCTAGCTACATAACCAGCAGTAGCAAATCCTGCACCATAAGCTGCACCTTGCCACATTTGTTTTTTTATAAAATCTTTTTGAGCTTCTGTGGTTTTTTCTAATATTTTATCTCCTGCTGTTTTTACTAATTTATCAATTCTCTCTTTTGTTTGGATATTTATTTCACTAGAATGAATTTCTCTTAAGACTAAAGCGTCATTTAAATTCTTTATTAGATTAAATTGATTTATTAAAGTAGATTTTGCATCACCAAAATTCACTAAGCCTTTTTCTATTTTTCCTTGAGTGTGTTCTATTCTAGCTGCTAGCATACTCAATGCTTTTGCTTTTGCTTCAGGTGTTAGATCAGGCTTTTTAAGTTCTTCTATTAGTGCAGTTAGTCTCTTGTTTAGTTGAGTAACATCTGTGTTTAATTTCTTCTCTTTACTTGTATCTTCCTTGCCTCGTCTTGCTTGCTTCTGTCTTTCTTCTAATGTTTCTTTTGCACGATATCTTGCTTTTAATCCACCCAATACTCCACCTACAGCAAATGTCCCAACGGCACCTAGGCCAGTTATCGTTGTTGCTGCTGTGAGTGCTTTTAGACCAATTCTTGCACCATAACCCCCAATAAATAATAATTTATTTTCCCATTTTTTACCTCCTGTTATTGTGTTTAAAATTTTTCCTGTATCCTTTAAAAGATCTTTATAGCCTGCTGTTTTAGAAAAATCACTTAATAATTTCTCAGCTTCAGGGTGAGTATTCAAAATCTGCTCCATCTTTATTTGATTATCTATCATTAACAAATCTAGAGTAGCCATACCCTTTTCTTTTTCTCTGTTTGTTTTTATTTTTAGAACTTTCTCGCGAGCTTCTTCATATTCTTTCTTTGCTTGTTCATAATTTCTCTTATTCTTGCCACTTTTTTCTTGTCCCCATTCATATGGTTTTGTGGTAAAAACAGAAGCTTTTAAATTAAAAAGCAAAACCTCTTTCTGTTCTTCTGGTGTAAGGTTTTCTATTTCAGAAGTTTTTATATAAATAACACTAACTTTACCCTCAGGTGTTATCCCAATATCTTTATCTTTTGTTGATTCAATAAGTAGTGAAATATTTTGAGAGATTATAGCTTTACCCTCAGGAGATTCTTTTAGTTTTTTAAATAGTGTATTTTCTAGATCCCTAGTATCTCTTTCTTTTGAAGTTATAGAACGAATTTTATTTAAAAATCCTGTAAAACCACTTGAATTTTTTACAAAATCTGAATATTGAGTTTCAGCATCTTCTTTTATAATATCTACAATTCTACGTTTTAGATCTTGAACAATTTTTAATTTTTGAGGTAGGGTTAATTTTTCAAAATCTTTAGAATTTTGTTCATCAATCCCAATATCTTGAATGAAACTTTCTATTTCATCTTCAAAAGTTTTTTCTTTTTCAGCTTTCTTTTCTGCTGCTTTTTTTGCTTCCTCAGCTTGTTGTCTTGCTCGTGCTTCGTGTTCTTGATTTTCTCGAGCTTCTTCCTCTGCGCGTCTTTGTCTTCCTCTTGCGGCAGCATCTTCGGCTGCTTGTCTTCTCCTTGCTCTATCAGCAGCGTCATCTTCTTGCTGTTTTCTAGCTCGTGCGCGAGCATCTTGTTCTGTTCTTGTTTCTTTCCTATAAGTACTACCAGCACCAGCTTTATTTCTAAAATCTGCAAAGTGTGTAGCTTTAAAATTTGGATTTAAAAGTAGTTCCTTTGCTTCATTTATTATCTGGACCCATTCCGTCGCCTCTTCTTTATTGTCTGGATTAACATCAGGATGATATTTTCTGCTCATTTTTTTCCAAGCAGATCTTATTTCATCTTTGGATGCACCAGGAGATATACCTAGAGCTTCATATGGAGTTTTTGGTAATGGTCCCCATTTTCTTTTTTCTGCTGATGGTCCTTGTTCTTTTGGCATAGCTTAAATAGTTTATTATTTTTATTATCTATATTATAAACCTTTTATTTTTTTATACTAGTATAAAAATGCAAACTAAAAAGCCCGTAACGATTTACCTCCTTGTGGGAGCGTTACGAGCTTTCTTGAGAGGTGATAAGGACTCTCGCCTTTTGCCTCGGGACCGCCGGGCGCGGGTGGTGCTACTTGTAGCCGATGAACGGCCAGGCGATGAACTCACCCAGCGTCTTCCACAGCGACCGCACATACCACTGCGGCTGGTTGGGCTGGGATTCTGATTGCACCACCTGGATGATGCTCTGGGGTGCCAGCCTGTTCCAGCACTTACCGAGGTAGGCGACGTACCCATCGCGTCCGACCATCACCAGCGTCCCCGCTGGAACGGTCTCGAGCACCCACCGTCCTCCACCGCACGCTTTCCCGTCGCGGTAGAAGTTCAGCATCGTCGTGCTGAACTCGAGCCTTTTCGGGCTCAGGCCGAGGTCAGCCATCTGGCTGACCGTGAGCGGTCCCGCCGTGTGCGGGTACTGCTCCAGCCGCACGTCCTGCGGCAGGGCTGGCGCGCAGAGCACCGAGTCCTTGTCCGCCGTACGGACCGTCTGGGCCGAGGCCGGCACGATGCCGACCAAGATAAACAGGATGAGGAGAGCAATGTTCTTCAGCATTGTATTACCTTTCTTGTCGAATGGAGCGTCGGACGCTCCGCGTGATTGACGCGGACGCCGCATGGCGCCCCTTACTGAAACTTAACTTAATACTAGCACATTTTAGCTAAAAAGTCAAGTTTTGTATTGATTTTATATAAATATGTCGTGTAATTTATATAGAAAAGATGAAAATGCCCTAAAATAAGGCTATTTTGGAGCTTTTTCCACAGGGTGGATATCTGGCGTTGACTTGACCCCCCACCGTGCTACCCTATATAAGTACCTTTTTAAATGACAGATATTCTACTGAAACGGCCGAAAAATCGACAAGAAGGGTGCATTTATGAGAACTTTAACTAAAATATTCAGTCTTTTCTTAGTTTTTTCTTTATTGTTAGGGGCGTTTTTGCCTTTATATGCAAATGCGGGGTTCTTTTCTTCTATGTTAGGCCAGGAAGTCTCAGCTGATGATGAATCACTGTCTGCTGACAATTCTCAGAATATGTCTCTTTTGCAAGCCAATGTAATAAGTATCCCAGTGTTTAAAGACAAGAAAGTAGCGACTAAGGATGCTAAAACCAAGGAAGTAGCTATAAATGATAATGTGGATGTGAATATTGTCTCAGAAAATGCTCTAACACCCGCAACTAGTCCAGTAAATACTGATGGTTCTATGGATACAGACCCCTCTTCTGATCAGGTAAGTGTATATGTGGTAAGAAAAGGTGACTCTATCGCAGAGATAGCTAAGATGTTTAATGTGTCAGTTAATACTATTTTATCTGTAAATGATTTAAAGAAAGGGGCAAAGCTCGTCGAGGGTGATGTTCTCTTTATCCTCCCTATTTCTGGTGTGGAGCATACAGTGACCAAAGGTCAGACTCTGAAGAGTTTGTCTAAAATCTACAAGGTAGATGCTGAAGATATAGCTCTATACAACGGCTTGGCTGAAAACAGTAAATTGACTGTGGGAGACAAGTTGGTCATCCCTGGTGGAGACTTGTTAGTAGAAGAAGGTGGAGATAAGCCAGCTCCTAACCTAAAGAGCTCTGTTGCTAAAGATAAAGATTATTATTTGAAAAATCCTATTAAGAATTTAGTTGGTTATTTCGTAAATCCTGTGCCGACTGGTCACAAGACTCAAGGCCTACATGGTCCTGGACATAGAGGTATAGACATAGGTGCGCCTACTGGTACTGAAATGTATGCTGCAGCAGACGGACGAGTATTTGCTATCAAGACTGGTTGTAAGGTGGGCCAGAGACGCTGTGGTGGAGGTTATGGTAACTTGGTTATTATTGAACACCCAAATGGTACTCGCACTCTATATGCTCATATGTCTAAGGTCATAGTCTCAACTGGTCAGCAAGTAAATCGTGGAGAATTGATTGGTTATGTTGGTAATACAGGAAAATCTACAGGACCACATATACACTTTGAAGTTTTCAATGCTAAAAATCCAGGCTCTGACTGGAGCTGGGCTAGTAATCAATTAGCTGATAATTAATTTATTCTAAGAAAGTTAAGAGTATCATTGATCCGATACCTAACAATACTGCAAGTATTTGCAAGCCTGAGTGTTTTAAGTTTTTTGTTTTTTGTAGTTCTGGTATGAGGTCTGTTAGTGCTATGTATATAAATCCTCCCGCTGCTATTGGTATGAAATACAAAGAAATAGCTTCTTGTATTTGGCTGAGCATTAATACTGTAAATAATCCCAATGCTGAAACTAATGCTGAGATGAAATTAAGCCACAATGCGCGTGATTTTGAATAACCAGAATGTAGTAATACAGCAAAGTCCCCTATTTCTTGAGGTATCTCGTGCATAATTACAGCGATAGTTGTGGCTACACCTGTAGGTATACTCACTAAGAAACTCGCTCCGATGATAACTCCATCAATAAAGTTGTGTACACCATCTGAAAACAATACCAACTTCCCCACTGGGTGTATATGATCGTCATTTTTATCTTCTCCGTGGTGGTGCCAGTGTAAAAACTTCTCTAAAATAAAGAAGATTATAATTCCTAAAATTATTAGAGTGCCAGTTAGTGTAGTGTGAGGAGAATTCTCTATTGCTTCAGGTATCAAGTGTATAAAGGCATCTCCCAATAATGCACCTACTGCTAGAGATATGAATACAAATATGTACTTTTTTAATATCTCTTCTTTTAGTCCTAGGGTAAATACTCCAACTAGTGATACCAAGCTGACCATTATGACACTCAAGAAAGAATATAGATATGTTGTTAACATGTGCGGGATAAGGGAGTCGAACCCTTCACCACAGTTTGGAAAACTGTTATTTTACCGATAAACTAATCCCGCATGTTTCTATTTTATTGTAATTTTTTTGTATAAAGCTTCGGCGGACAAGCCCACTAGCCTTAACTCACTAGAACAATATAACACTTTTTTAAAAAAATTCCACTTTATTTCTTGGCGTACTTCCCTATCGTTTTCATTATTGTAGGTACTAGATTTTTATTAAAGACATCTGGAATTATATTCTGTGCTGTTGGCTTTTTGATTATTTCTGCCACAGAGTGTGCCACAGCCACCATCAAGTCTTCTGTGATTTTCAACCCTTCATATTTAAGCATGCCTTTAAAGAGTCCAGGGAAAATCAGAGCATTGTTTACTTGATTTGGGAAATCAGATCTACCAGTGGCTATAACTGTGGCACCGATTTTCTTAGCCTCATATGGCATTATCTCTGGTATAGGGTTTGCTAGAGCAAAGATTATCGGATTATCCGCCATATTTTTTAAATCTTCTTTTGAGATATTGCCTGGTCCAGACACACCGACCAGGACATCACAATTCTCGAGCCCATCTTTTATCTCACCATTTATGTTTTTAGGATTTGTAATTTTTGCTAATTCTTTTTTATAAATATTTAAATCAGTACGCTTTGTATTTATCACTCCATGCCTATCCATGACTCGGATGTCTTTGATGCCACTAGCCAATAACAATTTGGTTATGGCTGTACCTGCTGCTCCAGCGCCAACTACACCCACAGAGATATTTTTTAAATTCCTCTTAGTCACCTTGCAAGCATTGATTAATCCAGCAAGTACTACCATGGCAGTGCCGTGCTGGTCATCATGCAGTACTGGTATATCTAAAATTTTCTTTAATTCTTTTTCTATTTCAAAACATTCTGGAGCTTTGAAATCCTCGAGTAGTATTGCCCCAAATGTTGGAGATACTGCTTTTATTATTTTTATTATTTCTTTAGGATCTTTTTCATCAAGCACGAGCGGCACTGCATCTACTCCTGCTAATTCTTTAAATAAAATACTCTTACCTTCCATCACAGGCAATGCTGCTAGTGGTCCGATATTTCCCAATCCTAATACAGCTGTACCGTCTGATATGACTGCCACTACTCTACCCTTCCAAGTCAGAGTTCTCGCCAATTTTGGATTCTCTGCAATAATGCTTGAGACTCTACCCACTCCTGGTGTGTAGACTAGAGAAAGCATATTTTTATTTTTTACTGGCAAGACACTGGATGTAAAAAGCTTGCCACTGTGTTTTTTATGAAATGCTATGGATTTTTCTCCGATATCATTTTTAAGTTTTTTCATTGTCGGGCTGCTGGGAATCGAACCCAGTCTAAACGCTCCCAAAGCGCTTGTACTACCGGTATACTACAGCCCGCCGCATTTAAACGTGGAGTAAATATATCACAGAATTATATCTTTTACCACTTTTATCTTGGCTTTCTTGTCTTTTTCAGCCATAAAGACAATTATGAGATCTACTTGCCATTCCGTGTCTTCTGGTACTTTCTCTGTTAGTAAATATGTTTGAATCGTTCTAGATAACCTTTGAAGCTTCCATGGGTGCATATTGTCTTCTGGCCTATAAGAATCTAGATATTTGGCACTTAAGTCTTTTAGAGTTTCACGAGAAACACTCTTTACCTCGATAAAGTAGAGTTCCTTGTCTTTTAGAGCCACAATATCTATTTCACCCCATTTCTTAGTATAGTTACGATCTAAAATCTTAAAATCGTGTTTCACGAGAAACTTTACTGCTAGATTTTCCCCTATTTCTCCTGTTTTTTGTGTTTTTGAGGTAAAAACTTTAGGCATATAGTAGTATATTATAGATGTTTCATATGTAACCTTTACACATATGTTTCACGTGAAACTATTAGGTTAATTTTTGTGTCTTTTACTAAAATATCCTTATTTTACAAGCTATTTTAGTTAAAATGGATAGTAAAAGACAGTTTTATAAAGTGTCCTTTATGAACATTACCAACAAGGTTATCCACAGTTCTTAATAAAATAAGGGTTATTTGTGGAAAGTCTTTTAAATTACTAAAGGACAGGGAATTTATTTACTCGTGTGCACCCGGAGGGATTCGAACCCCCAATAACGGTTCCGAAGACCGTTGTGATATCCATTTCACCACGGGTGCATTTCAATCATTATACATTATATTTACTTTTATCAAAATATCCTTATTTTATAAAGTTATTTTAGAAATTGCATTATCTAAAATAAAATACTATAATCTATATACTAAATTAATGATTTAGTAATTTTATAAAGTTATTTTGCGGGCGGTTATATTTGGTGGTCTTTTAGCAAAGTAAATTACGCGGTTATGGTTTAGTGGTAGAACACGTCCTTGCCAAGGATGAGACGGGAGTTCGATTCTCCCTAGCCGCACAAGTTGTTCAAATGGAACAAAATACTCAAAACTTAACAAACAAGATACCCAAAGAGGTTTCACATGTAACAGACACCTTAGAAAAGGGTGGTTTTGAGGCGTATTTGGTTGGTGGTTGTGTCAGAGATCTAATAATTAATAGGGAACCTAAAGATTGGGATGTCACAACCAATGCTAAACCCAATGAAATCATAGCTCTTTTTGATAAAACTATATATGAAAATGACTTCGGTACTGTCGGCGTCTGTGTACCATTGTCTAACAATACTAATAATGTTCCACATGAAACCGAAGAAAAGAGTGTTTCACATGGAACACCAGAATATCTGATAGTAGAAGTTACTCCTTATAGAACTGAGGCAAATTATAGTGATTTTCGTCATCCTGACCAGGTCCTATTTAGCGATAAAATCGACGAGGACCTTAAGAGACGCGATTTCACTATAAACTCTATGGCCTATAGAAAAAACACTGTAATGGACATTTATGGAGGTTTAAAGGACATAAAGGACAGGGTGGTCAGAGCTGTTGGCAATCCGGATGAAAGATTTACCGAAGACGCACTTCGTATGCTTAGAGCTATTCGTTTTGCAGTGCAGTTAGATTTCTCAATTTCACATGAAACTAGTGAAAGTATTTTAAAACATGCAGAATTAATTAAAAAAATATCTAGTGAAAGAATTCGTGATGAATTTGTAAAAATAATTATGTCAGATAATCCTGCTATGGGTGTGATGATGTTGCAGAAATTTAATTTATTAAAAAATATTATTCCAGAATTAGAAGAGGGAATAGGTTGTGAACAATTGGGTGAGCATATCTATGATGTATGGCAACACTTACTACATGCTCTTCAACATACTGCTGACAAGAAGTGGTCTTTTGAAATTCGTATGGCAGCATTGATGCACGACATAGGCAAACCCCGTACTCGTAGATATGATGGCACCAAAGCTGGTGGTAAGGGCAAATATACTTTCTATGGTCATGAAGTCATCGGTGCCCGTATGACTAAAAAGATAATGGAGAGATTAAAATTTTCTAAAAAAGAAATTGATCTAGTAGAGAGTCTGGTGCGCAATCATATGTTCTTCTCTGATACAGAACAAATCACACTCTCTGCCGTGCGTAGAATAATAAATAAAGTTAAGAAAGAAAATATCTGGACACTGATGAATGTGCGCGAGAGTGACAGAGTGGGTATGAAGAAAAAAGAAGCACCATATCGTCTGCGTAAATATTTCGCTATGATCGAAGAAGCACTTCATGATCCTATATCTGTCGGCGCGCTTAAGATAGATGGAGAATATATGATAAAAGAACTCGGCATCACTCCTGGTCCGCGTATGGGCTGGATGCTACATGCACTCTTAGAAGAAGTATTAGATGCACCAGAGAAGAATACAGTGGAGCATTTGTCAGAATTGGTGAAGTCATTAAATATGTTAGGTGATAAAGAACTCCGCACACTCGGCGAGAGAGGCAAAGAGAAAAAAGAGGAATTAGAAGAAGGGGAAGTGGAGAAGCTACATGCTAAGCATGGAGTTGCTAAAAAATAATATAGTATAATTAAACTATGAAAGAAAGCATACCAGAGAAGAGAATATTTCCAGGAGCAGAGGCGAAAGAGGTCACTGAGAGAAAATTTTCTAGAATTTTAGAATTATTAAAAGGTACCTTTGATAGGGTTGATACACAGAACAGACCTACGGTCTTGGATTTTCAAGGTCTCAATAGTGAAGCTACTACGCAGGATTTTTTGAAATGGATTGAGAGAGAATTAGAAATCAAACCAGAATTAATTTTAGAAGACGGTGAGTCTAGGGCTTCAAAAGAAAAATATCAATTATTAAATCATGCTTACATAACTGCAAAAGACTTTTTGCAACACACTTTAAAATATCCAATCGAAGAATTATCAAAAGATCCTAAATCTTTAAAATCTAGTAAAGATGTTTTTGCTCTTTTGAGCAAAACAAAATTAGCAAAAGGTAAACCAGCGGGTTTGAATAATACTATGATGTATTGTCGTTTGGTCAAGGCCACTATTGCTACTTATGAAATGTTGAAGCACGATGCTAGGGCTCTATCTATCCTCACTCAGGATTTTGAAAATGAGCTCGTGGCTTCTTCTGTCGAAGATGCAAATGGATCACCACTTGTAGCTTCAGGTGTGAACAAAGGTGATAGGAAATTTTATGTTACAGAAAACGATAATTTAAGTGGTAGTATTGAAACCAGAGATAAACAATTTAAATCCGCATTGTTGCGTTTTATAAATAGACCGGAGTCAAATGCTGAGAAGGCTCTATCTGATGGTATTGCTTCACGT
>JACCDO011799934.1_pt1 | contig 16617 bp, 18 predicted proteins | sample 7446101 | NCBI WGS metagenome assembly JACCDO01 (sample SAMN15323440, study PRJNA562643) | freshwater metagenome | isolation source: river surface water | place: USA:Blue River Watershed | collected 2017-08-16 | reverse complement strand
CATTCAAGGCATTCAAGGTGCTACTGGCATTCAAGGCATTCAAGGTGCTACTGGCATTCAAGGCATTCAAGGTGCTACTGGTATTCAAGGTGCTACTGGCATTCAAGGCATTCAAGGTGCTACTGGCATTCAAGGCATTCAAGGTGCTACTGGTATACAAGGTGCTACAGGCATTCAAGGCATTCAAGGTGCTACTGGTATAAAAGGCGACACTGGAATACAAGGAGTCACAGGAGCTTCACCGTGGATTATTTCTGGTTCTAATGTCTATTATAATTCAGGTAATGTTGGCATAGGAAAAACAGGTCCTACAAGTGCGTTAGATTTGGAAGGAACGTTAACAACATCAGTAGATGCTAAGATTAATAGTTTAACTGTTGGTAAGGGTGGAAGCAACATTTCTACAAATACAGTGGTTGGTACATCAGCTCTTTTAGACAATACAACTGGTTTTCACAATGTAGCATTTGGTTATCAAGCACTTCAAGGCAATACAGTAAGTTCATATAATACAGCAATTGGCTATCAAGCACTTTTTAATAATAATGCCAACGGTAATATTGCAATAGGTTCTACTACACTGTATAATAACACATCTGGACAAAATAATACAGCAATTGGAAATAATGCTCTTATTAATAATACGACAGGTTTAAATAATCTCGCATTAGGCACTAGTTCACTTCAAAGAAATACAACTGGTCAAAATAATGTAGCAATAGGAATTACTTCGCTTGAAGCTAACATAGTTGGTAATCAAAATGTAGCAATCGGAAATAGTGCACTTTTCAAGAATACATCTAGTTCTAATGTAGCAATTGGTTATAATTCACTTTTCAATAATACAAATGGTCAAAATAATATAGCAATTGGTTATAATTCAGGTTATAATATTGCTGGGGTAACTGGTAATAATAATACTTTTATAGGTTCTAATACAGATGTTTCTCCTACTACAGCGTCATTCACTAATTCAACCGCCATTGGCAATGCTGCGATTATAACGGCGTCGAATCAAGTTAGAATAGGAAACAATGCTGTTACAAGTATAGGTGGATATGCTGCTTGGACAAATGTTAGTGACATGAGAGATAAAAAAAACATCGAGTCTTTAGACGCAGGACTTAATTTTTTAGAAAAAGTGAAACCTGTTCGGTTTGATTGGAATGTACGTGATGGTGGTAAAAAAGATATACCAGAAGTTGGATTTATAGCACAAGATTTATTAGAAATTCAAAAAGAAACAGGTATAATAATTCCAGGTTTGGTTAATGATGAAAACCCAGAACAATTATCTATAACATCATCCTCATTAATACCAATTTTAGTAAAATCTATTCAAGAATTATTAGAAAAGGTAAAAGCATTGGAAAATCGATTTTAAATCCACTTTTCATAACTTCGTGAAAAAAGTAGATTGGATAATAAAATTGAATATAAATAAATCATAATAATTAGAGGTATATACACATAATTATCATGAAGCCAACTTTACATCCAGTACTCTCAAATAGAAATAGTCATGAACGCGACCAATATATCCAATTCTTTGAAGAAGACCATAAATATGTAATTACAAATGACCCTGAAAACAAATACACATCGGTTACTACCTGGAACCATTCGCATTTCCCAGTTTTCAACGCGAATTTAATAATTAAAAATATGATGAAGGGAAAGAACTGGAAAGAGGGACACAAGTATTGGGGTCTCACTGCCGAAGAAATAAAGAAACAATGGTCAAATAATAGCTCCGCTGTTTCCGGCGCCGGAACCGATATGCACTTTGAAATCGAATGTTTTATGAATAATCCAGACATTGATTCTGCCAAGAAAGGATATAACCACGCAGATTTGTACAACGCTTATTTAGAATGCCAAAATACAAATGCTACTATAAATGGAGAAAAAGCCATCGAATGGTGTTATTTTATAAATTTTGTCAATGATTTCCCTGAGTTGAAACCGTATCGCACAGAATGGACAATATACGATGAAGACCTCAAAATTTCAGGGTCTATTGATATGATATATGAAAACCCCGATGGAACATTGTCCATTTATGATTGGAAACGCTCGAAAGAAATATCGCGAGTCAATAATTTCAATAAGTTTGCTATAAATAAATTAATATGTCATATGCCGGATTCCAACTTTTGGCATTACGCATTACAGTTAAACACATATAAAAGGATTATAGAGCGTAAATACGGTAAAACTGTTACCGATTTGTATTTGGTAAGATTACATCCGGATGCGGAAGAGAAAAACTACGAATTAATTAAGTTACCGGATTTAACTAAAGAAATAGACGAATTATTTGAAGAACGCAAACAAAAGTTAATAGTTAATAAAGAAAACGCTTAAAAATATTTAAATAATACATAAATATTATAATATGTTTGGATTAAATCCCGGTTCAATATGTTCATTGCTAACTATATTTTTTTTATCTTATTACAATAAATCACTTTTACTTAAAATATATAATGATTTTAATTTTTTTTACTTCTTTAGTTTGTTAATGACTTCGCGGGAAATTATGGAAATAGAAAATGATGAAAATGATGAAAATGATGAAATTTGTGAAAAAACCGAAAATACATCAGTTGTTAAAAAACAGGAGACTAAATATGAAGACAAATTTTTGGAGGATATTCGAAAAATGAACAAAGAATATGTTTTTGATGAAGAAGAACAAGAATTAGAGCGTAAAAAATGCGACGAGTTTTTTTTATTGGCGCAAAATGAGTATAAAAAGAAAGTCAATGAAGTCAAAGATAAAATCGATGATATTGAAAAACAAATCAAAAAATACGAACGTGATAGTAGCGATGATGAATTTTGTACTGTAGAATATTGTGAAAATGAAGATGAAGATAAAGCTATTGCTTTAAAGAATGACTCTATTAAAAAGTTAACCGATGAGAGACTTGTTTTGGAAAATGGTTTGACAGAATTAAATAATACTGAAGATATGGATAAAATACGTTTAGAAGCTAGACAATTTGTCATTAACGAGCGACTTGATAAATTGAAAAATAGTTTCATAATGGAGAAAACACCATTAGGTAATGTATTAATGTTGTATAATAACAAACGCGGTTCATTTGAGTATTATAGTGATAATACAATCCCGTATAGATATTTAGAACCGGTTAGTCGAAAATATGTGAAGATGTTTGATTGTAGACCTATTTATTTTGATATGGAAGAAGAATTAAAGGATTATGAGAGAAAATTGGAAGAGAAAAGGATTTTAGAGGAAGAGAAGAAAAAAATTTTAGACGAAGAAGAAGAAGCAAAGAAAAAGGACAATAGCATAACTGTAGTGGAACCAAAAAAAAATGTGTTTGCCAAATTTAAAAGTTACAATAAGGAGGCTGGAACAGGTCATGTTAATATGGCGGCGCCTCCGAAAAATAGTATTCCTAATAATAAGGTTACAGAAAGTGGTAATAATAATAATAATGAAAAGGTCTTGTTAAAAGAAAACGCAAATCGTTACTCATATGAAGGCAAATTATCGAACTTTAATTTTTTGAAAAAGGTCGATAGGAAGATTGTAGACAAAAAATACGCAATAACATTCGCGGATTTTAAGAGATTACAAGAAGAGAAAATAAAAAAGGTTTAAAAGGTTTAAAAGGAATAAAATAAAAAATAGGTATATAATAATAATGGCATATAAAACAAAAAGAAATTATAGACGAAAAAAATTGAAGTATATACAAAGAAAACAAACAAAAAAACATATTTATTATGGCGGGGATGGTGCTAATATAAAACAACATAATAGTGAGACTATTAATAATATTAATTCTAATTTGGCTAGTATTGATTCAAAATTGAATACTGTAAAAACAACTGTGGATGATTTGAATGAAAAAGGTGCTGATTTAAAAAAATCAGTTGCTAATCATTTAGGTACTGTTACTGGTGGCATGTATCAATTTTTTAGTAATGGTTTAAAAAATATAGTGGAAACAGTTGGTAAAAATACCTTGGACCAAGGCGGTGAAGCAGCTACTATGGTTATGCGTGCTGCTAAGGAACCGCTTCAAGAAGCAGCTGAAACATTTAATAAATTAGGTGAAGACGCGGCAAAGAATGCTGCAGTGGGTGCTGTTAACGTAGTAACTGATGTAGCTGCTGCAGTGCCTGGTTTTGGAGCTATAGTGGAAGCTGGAAAAATCGCGACGGATTTAGCTAGTACAGCATCAAAAAGTGTAAAAATATTGGAGAAAGCCGTAGATACTGCAGGCGATGTTATGGATAAAACACAACAAAATGTAGAAAAAACTTTAAACACATTGCAAACCCCGAATATTGGTTTGCCTGTCATGCCAAACATTAATGGTGTTATAGAAAAAAAAATGGGCGAAGGTTTCAATAAATTAGAAAATGTCTCTAATGATGCGGTAAACAATTTGAACACAAAACTGGCTCTAGCAGGAGATGGCATGGTAAAAGGAGGCGGCTTTACAAAAATGTCGAAGGTAAAAGAGCAAATTGGCGGTAGAATAATTGATTCACTTGATGAATTTACAGACCCAATTAGCTATCAGACTGGGATTTTGAAAGGTGGCAATAATAATAATAAAACAAAAAAATCATTTGGTACTAGCAAGCATGGTAAAACGAAACATGTTCGCTTTTCTTTTTAAACATGTGTGTTTATTTTATTTTATTTTATTTTTTAACCAGTCCTTGTATCCGTTACTTTTGTGTATGTTAAAAGATGTGCCTAGATGATTTTGCGCGATTATATACGCTTTTCTATTATGGTCGTCCATCTCCTGTAAATAATTGAAAATATCCTGTTGTTTCTCTTTTGAATAGGTTTTAACTGTGCTAGGTATCGGCAAGTTTAATATTTCAAAATTGATTGCGATTTGTTCTGACATTTATTATTGTTATATAAATTATATATATCAATAATTATTAAATCAATTTTTTTGTAAAAGGTTTTTTATTAATTCTTGGTTTTTATCCTTTATACGTTACAACGCATATTAGTTTATTCGCGTTTTCGGTTTCAAATCTTATATCACTGTTGTTTAACATTTTGGTAATACTAGTATTAATATCGTAACCATTTGACAGTAAAAAAGACATTAAATTTGGGACTTCGTCGACTATCATTAAATTTGAACCATTTTTATGGCAGACATTGTTAAAAGCATCTAATGTGGTTAAAGCCAACCCGCAATTATTTATGCGGCTACAAGGACCAGGTTGTTTAAATTGACTTAATGGCGGAAATTGAACTCTTCTAACCAATTGCGCTAGCGGACCTTGCGGCATTAAATTGATGGTAACTATATTTTTATAACATTGATTGTATGTGTCTAAAAATGGTTGACTAAATAACGTAACTGTTTTTGCTGTTTGGTTCATTTATTAGTTTATGATAAAATAAAAAATAAAAAAGGGTTAAATCCCTTTTATTTATTGTTAAGTTAATTAATTAAGTTAAAATTTTTATATACATTTATACATTTATACATTTATACATTTATACATTATACAGGTGGCGAGTAATTGTTCAAAATAGTGGTTACCCTTCCGAATATTTCGTTTTCAACGCGCTCAAAATCATTATGGTCGCGCTGATAATCGTGGCATGAACAAAGTACTGCTTTCAAAAGGTGTTCCATAGTGACGCCTTGTTCTACTAATTTTTGGAGTACATGTGAAACTGGTGGTGGTGCTTCATCTTCTTCTGAGTTTTGGTCTTCTGCGTTTTGGTCTTCTTCATTTTCTGCGACTTCTTCGTCTGAATCTTCTTCGTCTACGTCTTCCTCATCGTGCTCTTCACCATCTAAATTGTTATTGAAGAAGCGGAGACCTCTGAGCGCATAATCGTCATATAATTCGTTTTCTACTGAGCCGTTTTCGTAGTCACCGTATTCGCTGTCTTCGTCGGCAACTTCATCGGCCATTCTGGTTCGGCAATAAGGGCAATTGAATCCGTTATGAGCAACGCTCGTCATCAAGCATTTGGCATGGAAACAATGTCCGCATTCAGTAGTAGTACAGTTTCTAGTGGTGTCGATGGTGTCCATACAGATAGGACATTCGATAATGGCGGCACTCATCTTTTAAGTTTCTCAAAGTTTACAAGTTTAAAATTTCTCTAGAAGAGGTAAGTTAATAATATTTTATACAATTTGTATAACTTGAAAAAGCATTTCAATTTTTTATAAAAAATACTATATTTTTTAAAACTTAAAAATAAAAATAAAAATGAATTAAAAATATAAATTATATAAAATTACAAAAAGTATAAATGGCAGAATTATTCAAAAACATAAAACCTGGTCAAAGATGTTTATTTTATGCGCTAAGACCAGGTCAAAGAAGAGACACGGCAATAACAGACACCGCAATGTTTAGAGCCAATGTTGTTCAAATTGTGAATGGTACAACCTTAAATATTAATAATGTCGATTGCCAAGAATGCTGTGTATATCAGACTGGTGGTATAATATGTATGCCGTTAGGTTGGATTATGAAAATAGAAATACTTGATGATATTGTGTGCGAAAAATTATTGATTCCGTCTGAAATAATGCTTGAAATCGATTTGTTTGCTTAGAAATTTTAAGTTTTACAAAATGTATATATTTTTTAAAAAAATTGAAATCCTTTTTTATTAATAAATAAAAAGTATAAAATAATTAAACCCAACAATTGCTCAAGCACTTTAAAACCTTTCCCCCCATTTCGCGCTTTTAAGAATGTCCTCTTCGTTTGCTAACGTGAGTCTCTACATTCCTCATGTGTTCTCAAACATTAGCAAGAAAATGGTTGCTGACACATTCGATAATCTCAGAATTGGCGCTGTCAAGCGCGTCGACTTTGTGTATAAGAAGAACGTCGATGGCGATTATAATGCGGCCTACATTCATTTCAATTACTGGTATGACAATGTTGCCGCGCGCAATTTTCAACAGCGTGTTCTTGATGTGAATCGTGAAGCGCGCATTGTCTATGACGAGCCTTGGTACTGGATTGTCCTTGAAAACAAGGGAGCTAAGGCGGATTCGACTAAAAGAAAGCCCACTCTTAATGTTGAGGCGCTGAGCAACTCCGAGCATGTAACTCATGTGGAGAAGATGATGACTAATGAGGATTTTGCGAATCTTTTCCAAAACTCTTCTAATGAAGAGATGGAGCACTCGCATTCTAATGAAGAGATGGAGCACTCGTATTCTAATGAAGACTGGCATTACTCGTATTATAATGAAGAGATGGAGTGCTCGTGTTCTAATGAAGACTGGCATCACTCGTGTTCTAATGAAGACATGGATGATTTCAAAAGCGAGATATGCTTCGCCCAAGAAGACGCGGCGGTTATTACAATGGATGATTTGGTTGACGAAAATAGAAGATTACAGGCGCAACTCTTCGAGTATATGGAAAAGGTAGGTAGGTTGGAACACGAATATAATATGTTGATGGACGAGAAACTATGTGTCACTAATGAACTCGAGTGGATAAAGGAACAGCAAGTGTATAATAATGTATAAATTGTGTATAGTATATTTTGTGTATAGTGTATTTTGTATAAGGGCTTTGCCCGATTGTATTTTGTATAGTATTTTGTATTTTGTATTTTAAAATTAATTAAAATAATTAGGAAATGTTAAGTTTAAATTATTAACTTAACATTTTTTCTTTTACACTATTTCATCTTTTATTAATTTATTAATAAATAATATACTATTTTTCCACCATAATAATAAATCTCTCTGTATTTGTTGTAATTTTTCATAATCAGTAAGTAAATTATTACATTTAATTACGGCATTTTCCCAAGTATCATCATAAATAAATGGAGGGTTTTTATTATTATAACTAAATGTAGTTTTAATTTCATGAACATTTCCAACAACTACTGGTATAGCTCCTGCTACAATTGCTTCATATATTCTAAAACAATCTAATGAAACCCAACCTCTTCCAATTATGACAAAAATTGAATCATTATATATATTAAAGCAGTCCTTAGGCGCATAAGATAATTTATCAATATTCCAATTATTATCTACACATATAATGTTTGTTTTTTTCATATTTGATTTAAATACGTTACTCATATGAAATCTATCTGATTTTAATTCTCCAATAAATGAGCAATTATATTTTCGTTCGCTTATTGGTTTATGTTGAATAAATAATGAATTTTTATTGTCTAAAAAGTATTTTGAGTATCCTAATGGAAGTTGATAATTATTGCTTGAATAATTATAATTTTTATGGTTATATTGTCTAAATAATATTTTTGTATATTTTTCCAAAACCGTTATTTGAGGTTTATCACCTACTTCATCTGACATAAAAAAAATTATTATAGGTTTAATGTGTTTTACTACGTTTATTATATCATCAAAATTACACAAATTATTAATTACTAATATATTATTTTCTATAATGTCTGTTTTATCTAAAAATAATTTAAAATTTGATGGATTAAAAAATTCTATTTCTATTTCAATATTATATAAAATATCATTTACAATAAAATCAAATTCCCAACTGCTATTTTCTAAATATAATAATTTCATTATTTTATAACATTATTATAAAATTATTTTTTACACTTTTAATGTAAAATGTTTAAAAACTAAATGAATTATAATATTATATTAATTATAAAATGAATATAATAATTAAAAACGACAATTTCAAAATAGGACAAGGACAAGATGAAAAGGACAAAACATCATTTACTATTTTTTTTGACGAATATAATGAAGCGTTGATAAAGTCAATCGCGAAAACAAAAATAATATTAGGTGCGACAACAACCGAGAAATACAAGACCTTGTCATTTAAAGCATCTAGTGTTTTGACATTTATGGATTTTCAACGTGACTTGGAACGAGATAATAAAACTAATAAGCTTACTTATAATTTGTTTTTGAAAATGACACATAATTTAGTAACACAACTTAATTATTTAATTACGCATTTTTCCAAGACTTTTTTAGGTTTTTCACTCAAAAATTTGATTGTAATTGATAAACACAAATTTATTTATATTAGTGACGAATTTTTATTAGACATAATAAATGAAAAAGATTATAGCGATGATAATAAAAAAGACAAATTGTTAATAACATTTCCTTTTACGCATGAGGATTTTTTTTGGGCGCCTGAGCTATTAAACGTTAAAGAACTACCATCATTCATACATTATAAAGTGTCATACTTTAGTTTTGGTTGTTTATTATTACACGCATTATTAGGAGAATACAATTTGATTGATTTGAATGAAGAATCACAATTACGACAAAACAATGTAAAACGGTTGTTGAACGCATTGTTCATTAAAAATACTAAGGTCTATTGGTTGTTAGAGAGATGTTTAGTTGAAGAACCAAAAAATAGGAGTATATTATTTGTTTGATTTTTCTAATGCAGCAGCAGTAGTAATAGTATTAGAATTCGCACCTGAACTAGGAGGTGAACCAGACTTTGTATAATTAACGCCCAACAAATAACCAAAAGCAAACTTAACAAATATAAAGGAAATAATAATTATCAAAACAAATGTCACCATTTGCTTTATAAAATCTGCTATTTTTAAATTCGATTTACCTTTAACTGGTAAATATTTTGTCAATACATCAATGTGTAACATACGTAAAACTATTACAATTGCCGGAATAATAACATCTCCAACTAATGATTGTATACCATCCTTTGCTGCTAAAGCAACACAAACACCTGCTGACGTTCCTACAATGTTATTGTCGACAATAAATTTTTTTAATTCGCTAATGTTATTATTTAAATTATCACTCATTTTGCGTATTTAATATATAATGATAAAATAATTTGTTAAATATTTTGATTTAATTATCTTATAATATGTTATATATGTCATTAACTGCTTTTAAAAGAAAATCGGTAATTCAGTATGGTTCTAAACGCTCTGGTAGCGCACCTGGCGGTGTTTGGTTGCCACAAGGCCCTTTTGGTCACGCAACAATTGCTTTACAAGAAGCGTTGCAAACATATGGTCCAGTCGGATTCTCCATAAATGGCGGTCATAGAAATGTAGGTTACGTAGGCAAAACATATGGAATGTCCAAATCTGGAACACCTTACAGAGGTACACAACCTATTGGGTTTGGCGGTACTTACGGTAAGTATCCTTCAGCTACTTTGGTCGGACAATATAGCGGTGCGGTTCCTAATGCCGGAAGCAAACAAGCCCCTGTTCAACCGGTACTTAACTCTAGCGAAGTTAATACAATGGGTACCCAATATATTTATATTAAACCATCTGTCTTATCAACTAAGGGTATGTTGGAGAAACGATATAAATGGATTCATAATGGTCAGTATCCCAACTATTGGGTCCAACCTATATACACTGGTAATCAAGTTGATTCTGGTAGTCAAGGTTTATATGTTCAAAATTTGGCTGCCGCGAATACTTGTAATTTGAAAGTCAATGATGTTGCCACATATGAAGGTCATAAGGTGGGTTGTGGTCCGACATTGTGTACTCGTGGAAGGTCGACTGCTAAGTTTAAGTTTAATGATATGGCACGCAATGCTCCTTACACCAAAATACTTTATCAACCGGTTTCATATGGTCAATATAATTTACATTTGACACGCGGTTGTAATAATCCGGTTGGTACTCAAAAACCATTCCCATTCGCGGTTCAAACTGGTACTGGTATTAAAACTGGCGGTACAAGCATAACCAGTGTTGGCAGCTCATGCGGTACATCCAATGTGTATTTAACTCCTCCCGCTTGGTATACTGCTGTTTAATATGGTTATTTTTTTCTTTTATGTTGGCTAATATTTCGTTTTCCTCTTACTCTTCCTCCTGAATTATCTTCTGAAGATGTTAGCGAGTAGGTAGAGTTTGAAGTTGTTTTACTATTATAACTATTATTGCTTGATACAGATGTACTTTTAGGCCAGAGTTCTTTTATTAAGAGGTTTACAGGCCAAATTACAAAACCTGCGATTAAAATAACAAATATCCAAAATTCATAACTTTCTAATACTTTTACAACAATGTTTGTCATATTTATACTATAAATAAATATATAAAAATATATAAAAATATATAAATAAAAATTTATATATTTTATTAAGGAAATGGTAACAAAAGGGGCGTTTGGGTATGTTATTGGCAAAAAAAAACGACTGATGCTTGTAAATGATGACGCCGATTTACTTTGGCAAATATTGGTGAGAGAAATTTATGTATTAATGAAACATTTTAAAACCAAAGAAGAGTTACAAAAGGCGTTCGAAAAAGTTGTTGTGGCGAAAAATAAACCAAAAGCGGAGCATTGTAAGTGTTTCACGGATTTTGAAAATGACGATACTTGCGATTTGAGTTGGGCTTCTATATTAAGATATTGCCAGAGCAGTTTTATTAATGTTTTGGAAGCCGGGTATATTTTAAACGAAAAAAAGGACCTAGTACATGGTCACATTTTTTTACTCGATTTTAATAAAGGTGAAGTAGTATATTCTTTTACAGATTATAATGGCAAAAATAAGGACATTGACAGCGCCAAAATAGAAGAAATCTTGACTTTTGATGAAATGCCGACAAAAAATTATACTGAAATTGTTAGTGAAATGCGCGATTCGTTTTCTACATTTTACGAAAATATAACAAATGTTCGCTCCGAGATTGATAAATTAAATAATTTACTAACTAAAGCAAAACAACAAGGAGCGGCAAATATAGAAGAAAAGGTTGATAAAATATTGTATGAAATGAAAATGGAAGAGAGAAAATTAATTAATGGCCGACGCGTTTTTTATAACAGATTAAAAGCCTTGGATTTAATTGCTGATGAAAAATAATTGATTTAATAAAAGAATATAAATATTTGTTAGAATATACATATATAATGGCAAATTTTATTATTAATAGCAATTTAATTAATACTTTACTCAATAATCAATATGAACGATTAATGGTTTTAAAACTCTTTGTCGATTCTGACGATGAAAATTTAAAATATAACTACGTTAACGCCGCAAACAATCACAATAATAAAATTATCCAATCACCTGAGCATATTGATGCTGGGTTTGATTTGTTTGCTCCTGGTAATGAGAATGAAGAACTGGAAATATATGGAATTAATACGCGGTTTTTTGGTCCGGGGTGGAATGATAGGAGACCAGTGAATAAATTGGACTTTAAAGTATCATGTTCAGCGCAAATCGTAACCGATAGAGGCAAGCGTTTTAACACGGGTTACTATATGTATCCTAGGTCGTCATTATCAAAAACCCAATTGCGTTTGGCGAATTCCGTTGGAATTATTGATTCTGGTTACCGCGGTCATTTAACTGGAATGTTTGATGTGGTAAATATTGATGATACTAGCGATAGTGATAATGTAGATAATGAAAACGTTCAATTCAATAGAAACGAAGCGGATTTTTGGGGCAGAAAGTTTGATAGATACGTACAAGTTTGCGCTCCTGGGTTAGTCCCAATTTTAGTAGAAATTGTCAATACTATTGAAGAACTCGGCGAAGAAACGGCTCGAGGTGGCGGAGGATTTGGGTCAACTGGTCGTTAGAAAAATGGTTGATAAATAACTATAAAATAATATAGGTATTTATTATGAATATATCAAAAAATATAAAATCAATAGTTAACGACGAAAATAAAACAATATTTATCGGTTTATTTACAATACTAATATTTATATGGATAGTTATCTATTTAATTCCATCCTTTTTTGTTTCTCTCTTTGACACATTTTTAGGAAGGATAATATTAATATTATTAGTTATTATTGTAGGATTTAATAATTATAGATACGGGTTGATGTTGGGTTTAAGTTTAATAATATTTATGAGATTTGTTGATATAGTCCGTGTCAAAAGCGAAGGTTTCGAATTATCACAAAAATCGACATTGGATTTTTTAAAAATACAACACACAATAAATCCCAAAATCGTATTTGATATGGAAAAAATTAAAAAACAAGCGAGTCAGGATGAATTAGATTACTTTTTAAAAAATGGCATGTGGCCGTGGTCTCAAAATGCGATAGACATGTATACTCAAGCAGTCGAAAGAAACCCATTTATAAGAACCTATTCTGGAGACTCTGTTAATTACGCCAGGACAATTTACAACGAAGCAGCTATTTTACAATTATTGTTTATGGAAACAAAAGAAGGTAATTTTTTAATATCCGGTGTACAAATCAATGGCGGTCCCAAAAATGAATTTGAAGATTTGCCTAGCGGCTATGGTGATTTTGGTTATAAATCTGGATTAATAAAACGTATGAATCCGGTAATCAAGTGTAATATTGATGAGAATGATAATGGGAACTCTTATTTAGAAAAAACAGTCTATACTGGCAAGGGTGGCATTTTCGGCGAACAAACTAGTGTTAAAAGTGCGGTAGATTATAATGATTTGGAAAGCGAAATACCTGGGTTTAAATTTATGAATGGACCTTGCAATCCATGTAATGCGTTGAATTTCCCCCCAGATTATTCATGTAAGTATACTTTAGGAAAAGGTTATTAATTTCTTTATGGTTTTAGGAAATTTTTTATAAATATATATTATAATGTCTGGTGATTTTGATAGAATGCTTTCAAATAGGATAGAATATCAGGAACCTGGTTCTGGTTTTAATGATAATTTTGATGTCGATATATATGTAAATAAAGTTAAAGATAATACTCTTACGAATGACTTTAATTTGTTCAAAAAAATTAATACTCCTGCTCAGATTACTAGTAATACTTCCATGTCAGAATTTAAAAAAAATTTAGATAAATTTTTTAAAACAAGAGGTCAACATATTATACCAGGTGAATGGTATGCTGAACGAAATAATAATTTTTTTAGCAGGGTTTCGAAATTTGGCGAAAACAAAGATACTATAATGTCGCCAGATTTACAAGGCAGACGAAATTATTTTAATCTTTTTGTTAAACTTGAACCTTTATCTGAATCGCAAAGTGCTCAACAAATGTTTGCTGGGAGAAGACGAAGAACAACCAAGAAAAGAAAAGTTATGAGAAAAAGAAGAACAAATAAGAATAGAAAATCTTATAGAAGAAAATAAATCAAAGACAAAATTTATATCTAATTGGGTTATAAATTTTATTATATTTTTTAATTTAATATTTTTATTTTTAATTATTTATGGTGTCAGCGAATAGTCTACCGATTTTTCTTCGTTGTCATCGCTTATATAAAAGTCATTGTCTGCTTCTTGGGTATTAATTGTCCGCATTAAGTGGGTAGCCGTGGGTGTTAAATACGGTGTGTCTTCAAAATTTGAAACTACATAATCGTCTTCATTCATTGGCGTTATCTCTTCATCCAATTTAAACATTTGCAATGAATCTGAAGAACTACTATTGCTTTGACGTCGCAATTTTGTTGGTGACAAATTACCTTCATCTGCGTTAATATCAAACATGTTAGGCGCAAATGTAGCGCTAGGCGTTGTGTTTACCGTATAACATCTTTGTGTGCCTTGTGATGTTTGTCTTGCGCAACTAAACATAATTCCATAAGTGCTGCCAAATGTTTTGCGCGTAATGTAAATATCATCGCATAAATTTTTTATGAATTTTTTATTTTTCTCATCGCTTACAGCCTTTATATCATCACTAATGTATTTCTTCATTTCATTAAACAAATCATCCATACGTTGCTTTATTTCTTTTATTTGTTCCTTTCTATTTTCTTTATTAGTTATTTTGTCTTTATCGCTTTGTTTATTATTAAATGTGATGATGGTTTCATCACTGTATTTTTTTTGTTGTATTTGCTTTGCTTCATAAAGCTGCTCCATTGTTCTTTGCCTGAAATTATACGGCGCAAAATACATTTCAGAATCTTCATTTTCTATTTCTTTTTGAAGTACATGTAAAGAATTGATTACTTCGCTTGTTTCATGATTTTTGTAATCGACTTGGACATAACACTTTCTTGAAATCTCACTTTCATCGTGTTCAAATATTACGTGATAAATTTTATTGGTTTCTCCAGTAACGTCTCCAATATAAAGTTTATCGGTCCATAAATTTGATTTGTAATTATATATTAAACCGTGGTCGACACTTATTTCAACATCATATAATAATTTATACATCAAATTATGTAATATTTCTCCGTATACAAGACCAGCACGCTCAATTGCGTCTATAAAATAATAATTACTCTTATTTACGGAACTAATTATATCCAATAAATTGGCGTCGTGTTCTAATCCAAAACCGACAAAGGAATTGTACACATTTTTATTTACCAGTTTTCTCAAATTGTGTGGATTTGTGTCACCTGCGGTAGCTTCTCCGTCAGTCATAAATATATGATTAATTTGATTCTCTGGATATAATTCTTGTAATTCAAGTATATATTTGTTTGTTTCTTTTAAAGCTAGCTCGATATTGGTAGCGTCGTTTGGTCTTATTTTATCGATTTTCGCCAATATTGAATTTAAATTTTCTTCTGTGATTTGCGTTCTTTCTATAACTCTCGCAAAATTATAGTCGAAAACAAATATGGTGATGTTTATTTTGATATTATTTGCTTGTAAATCGGTGTTCTCGTTAAAATAAATTATCATGTTTTTCAGAGTGTGAATAATGTGTTGCATTTTACTTCTGCCGTCAGAGCAGGAGTCCGACATTGAACCTGAACGGTCGACTACAAATACAAAGTCGTGTTCTACATTTGGCGGCGGATAAGGAACTGTGGTGAGATTAAGTATTCCAAATTTTGAGCTTTTAAAAGGAAGTTTTTCTAATTTGGAATTTTCGTGTTCAAAGCATACAAATGCTTCGCTGAAATATTGATTAGTGTTACTTTGAGCGTGAGACATACTATACATTATGCAATTAATTTTAAATGATTTACTTTTTTCAATTTTTTTTGTTTTTGTTTTTGTTTTTATTTGTGATTTAATATTATGGATTTCATAAAATTAAATATTCGCTCTATAGAGGGATTGAACCTCTGACCTTGTGGTTAACAGCCACACGCTCTACCGTCTGAGCTAACAGAGCACTAATTTGTTGTTTTATTTTTGGTCTTACTGAGATTCGAACTCAGGTTACGGGATTCAAAGTCCCAGGTGCTGACCAACTACACTATAAGACCGCTTGCTGTTTCCGTTGGTTATTTTTTTTATAATTATTGTGAATTAATGTCCATTTTATAATATAAAAGGTTTTATAATTAATTCTTTACACCTTTTCTCATTTGAAATTCCCTTTTAGGGGCGCAAATGAGCGCGAAGGTTTAATTATAATGATAAAAATACTCGTTTAATCGTTGAATGATTTTAATTTGCTGTATGGAAACTCCACCCCAAAAGTTGTCGTTTTGTTATGATAAAATTTTAGTTTTTGTTTTGCTGTATGGATACTTAAATTTTTATTTTTGTTTTTTAAGGGTTATGCTGTATCCAGTGGTTATGCTCAAACCAGGGTTCGAACCTGAGACCTTCGGCTCATAAGACCGATGCTCTAACCAACTGAGCTATATGAGCATAAACTGGTGCTAGTATCGTTTAATCTAAATTTTCGTAAAATGAAAGTTTAATTGATTTCTCAGAGTTTGCT
>JACCDO012309561.1_pt1 | contig 16625 bp, 5 predicted proteins | sample 7446101 | NCBI WGS metagenome assembly JACCDO01 (sample SAMN15323440, study PRJNA562643) | freshwater metagenome | isolation source: river surface water | place: USA:Blue River Watershed | collected 2017-08-16 | reverse complement strand
GACCATTGAGAGTGCATACCATGCATGTGATCGTATGGATGAAGCAAATGTAAATAGTGTCCGCACACGTCTTGCGCAGTGTTTATGCCCAGACATGGTGCTGATCCATGATGCTTCCAAAGCTAAACTAGCTGCGCTCGCTGTCCTGGAAATTGACACAGGAACATCAGCACTGGAGCAACCCAGAGTACAAGCTTCCCATGACATCGCCATGGCTTATATTAAAGAATGCAGAGCAAATGGGGGAAGTGCTCCTGCTGCCCCTCACATTGAGCTGAGCACTACTTACAATCCACATGCCTTGTTCCCTTGGGACCCGTCACGATACAATAACGAAACACAACGGCGTTTGGGCACGGCAACTACCCGTACCACACTTGTGGATCTGAACAGTGAAGGTATTGTTGGAAGCATTGGTGTCGGACTTGATCAGAGCAAACAAGCATCAATCTTAGGACCTGACGGCGAGCCTGTCGGCAGCACAACATATTTCACCGGGACTACACATGTCTCTATTTTCGGGAACGATGATGACGAGGATGAAGATGAAGGCGAAGAAAGCAAAAGCAGTCAAAAAAAGCAACAACCTTGGAGATTTCAAGTGAATTATACGGACGAACTTGATGCTAAGGATGCGGCGGCGTATGAGCGCTTGTCCGTTGCGTCGATTCGATGTCTGGAGCTGGTGAAGACTCTGATGCGTAACCCACAATTGGCTATCTTCAACTGGCCTATTGACTCTCTTTCAATGCCTCAGTATTATGCTCACATTCCACAGCCTCTTTGTTTATTTGATATTCGAAGGCATCTAGTTGCTGGTGGCTACGAGAACAATCTGACTGGATTTTACTGCGACGTCACCATTATGTTCGAGAACGCGTTCTCTTATAATCCGGAGAATTCTCAATTAAATATGCTGACTCAAAAGGCAGTATTGCTATTTGAGCGCTTATTCTTCGAGCAAGTAATTCATTGGGAGTATCCGTTACCTGCAGCTGATTGCTGCCATTTTTGTAGATCCGCTGAGCCGGTGGAAGCATCTCGTTGTGTCATTTGCGACCGTTGTGAAGCCTTCTTCCATCTACATTGTGTGACGCCTCCACTCAATCGCGTTCCAAAAGGTGATTGGTTATGCTCCTATTGCGTAGAGCAGCGCTCTGTATCAGAGGTTCATCCGAACAAGATCGCAGTAGTTCTCAATCCTGCACAGCCCTCACAAATAGGACAAGTTCTTGCAATTGATCAAGATCGTAAAACATTACGATTTATTGTACATTTTCCTGATACAGATATGCGTGAAGTTTGGTCTGGTGCGAAAGTACGCAAATATACTTTAGCTTACCATGCACGTTGCAAGCAAGCCATTATGGCCAGAGATGGTTTAACTGAAGCCGATTATGTGAAAGCCAAAATGACATGTCCTTCGTCTGTGGCTGCTGCCAGAGCTTTGGTAGGAGACATGGCAGAAACAATGGGTCGTCCAACTTCAGAGCCCGCAAACCCCTTGGCTTCTCTGGGAGAACTCAAGGAATGTTTGAATGACTGGATGCCTACGATGCCTTCTGGCTATAATATTGACGATTTCGATACAGTGTGTGGACTTGCACGAGCTTATACTGGTCTTCATCAGACTCATTATGCTGTCCCGTGTCACATGCATGATAGCCACAACTTTAAAGCCCGTCAAAAGACGTTGGCGGATCCCTTCTTCGACCGTTGTAGGCGCGCGGTGGCCACCCTGTCGTCCGCGGAAGACCCTCATACCCCAGGAGCCTTAGAATGGCTTTCTGTCCTTCGATCACTTATGCAGCGTGTAGCAGGTAGTCCTCCTATTATTGATCTCACAGCAGAATTAGAAGTGCAAATACCTGCGGCAGTGGATGCAGGCCTTTTAGCGATTCGAGAAGGCAAAGCAAACAAAAGCGTACTTGTCCGCGACTGCAGCATTAAACAAGGCAATACTATTATACAATTACCTGCTGAAAATACCAAATTAGGTAGTGGAGGAAGTATGGCATCTGGTTCAGGCACAGATCAACTCAAGGCGGAGGACTTATTGGGAGCCGAGTGGGACGAATCGTCCTGCCGTGCGCTCGTCGAGAAAATGATGAAACAAACCGCAGATGGGGATGGCTCAGCGGTCACCAAAGCTTCTGCTTCTAGCAATATGGATGTGGTCCCTGCGGTATCAGACTACGCGAGCCATCATCTCATAGCTCTGCTTCGGAAACGACGCTACGGCGGTCCAAACAGGTCTGAACGGCTGACAGACAACGACGCACGACAAGTGATGTGGGAACTCAAACGTATGTCTCGTTATCGTGCACGTGATGATGCTTTGCAATTACATGGATTACTCGCAGATATCATGAATTGCGTTGATTTGGATTGTGTGCGCGATGTACGTCCAGAGGATCTGGTGGTTGCAATGGCTTCTCCTATGCCTGCAAGGCCTGTTGTTACACCTTCTACAGAACAAAATGGAGCAGCAAATGCGTTAGATGCATTGGTTGCAGCAGCAGAAGAGCGATCTGAAAAGCCTTCGACGGTGGCAACGCGAGTGCCACCTGTGCCCGCAGGAAACGAACCACCACGGTCCTTATACAACCTCGTGTCATCCATTATCGTCCGACAAAATGTTCCAAAAATATTAGATGCTTTAGATTTGGAAGAATGGGCAGAGTGCTGGGATACTTCGATGATACAATATGCCCAAGTTGGCCTGTCGCATTTAGAAGCGTCCAATATCAAGCCAGTGCTAGGTCCGACCCTGTACCCCTCGCGACCAGAGGATAGTCAAGCGGTCAAATTGCGCCGTCAACAAGACTATCATCGCTTATGTGCATTCTGTCAACAGCGTGAGGCTTATCTATCTTCGCATTTTGTTTGTGGACAGACATGGGACGAATGGGCTGCCGACATCGACTGTCTCTCGCTCGCTCCGGTTGCAGAGCCAGGGCGAGATGTTGGCAAGGATGCCAAAGATTGTATTGGCGCTTATAAGTTACTTGTCACAACAATGCAAGGTAGTGCAGCTTCCACAGTTGCAATTTTAGAACCGTTTTTAGAGTCCGCACGCAAGAGATGTCAGTGGGTGCCTGCTGACCCACAGCTACGCCTGCGCGAGGAGCAGGAGTCAGCAAATGAAACGTCTGATTCATTGCATTATCGTACCTTTCCTCCTTGTAAAGGTTCTCTACTTGTTCATGAAGTTTGCATGGAAAATATGCATAAATTTCGTGAAGCTGCCTTACCACGCACTATTCGCCGTGACGTCACGCGGCTGATGCAACTGATCACGCGCGTTGGACGCGGCAAAACAACGGCACTGGGCTCTGATCGTACTGGCGGGCGCTATTGGGTGTTCTCGGGCAGCCCTTATCTCTATGTGTCTTCACCACCAGCTCATCATACAACGCAGCATCTGTTGGCTGCAATGGGATCCGTCAGCAAAGATAAGCAAGGGAACGTCGTACGTGCAGTCTCACATGCCCTTTCAAGTGTAGAAAAAAATGCTTCTATAGCAGAAGAAGATGCTGAAAGCTATGTTCCCGGACCATCAGAGTCTTTCCAAGAGAAGTATTTTGTATCTTCAGGTTTCGATATCGAAGGAACCACGAACGGTATGGGCGGTCTGACATGGGTGGTGTACCGGGATGAGTGGGACATCAGCCGCCTGATGCGTTGGTTGGATATTACAGATGATGAAGAAAGAAATGTATTTAAGACATTAGAAATGTTGTATCCTGGTGCAGCCAAGTTAGCAGAGAAGCCCACTGAAGAGGGAGCTTCCTTGATATCATCCCTGCCGAAAGGCGAGCCTTATGTCACCGAAGCCAGCAACACGCTGCATGGCGCAGCTACAGAATCTGAGGCTGATAGCAGTGGGGAAGAAAGCGGTGAAGATGTCATGCAAACTGGAAATTCTTCAGAAGCAGAATTGCAAAACTCTGATAGTGAAGATGGACACACGGGCGGTGCACATGTCATCAGCAGTGCACGTCGTGCGGCACGCAGGGCGACGGACATGTTACAGGCGCAAGCGCGTGAAGAACAGTCCCGTGCTCGTGCTCGGCGTCAAGTCATTGAAGCAGAGGAAACAGAAAGTGAAGGAGAAAATGAACAGAAAGATTATACCAATGGAGACGCACCGGGTCAGGACGAGACGAAGCCCGTCCGTGTGCTACATCCTGACGACGAGCCTAAAAAACGTGGCCGTCCCCAGCAATTATCAAAATCTTTAGAATATTACACAGCACCTGCACTCAGTAAAGATGGCCGTTTCACTGGCTGTATTGTGCCATTGACTAAGCAGTTGGAATTTATCTCCTACCGGCTCGTCGAAGGACAAGGCAGTAAACGCTATAGCAATGCTCCGAAATCATTCGTGGTCAATGATCGAGTCGTGGTTCAAAATTGTGTAAATGGAATTTTATGGTATGCTAATGTGCTAGCTGTACAGTATGGATCACAACCAATGTATAAGGTGCGCTATGAGCGCTGGGGGCCGAGTTACGATGAGTGGGTGCCGCCGCGACGATTGGCAGCACCCACTGACACTGCACGTATCGGCAGCCGATATCGTAAAGCACGTAGTGTTCAACGCCGATCTTATGCTCAATATGCTCAGAACGAAGCATGGTATTTCCCAGAACCATTGTGTCAATTACGTGCAGCAGCTGTTCTTGAGGATATGGAAGTGCAAGGCATTGAGCACTTGCGGATTGGGTTCAGTGATGCCCGTGCAGATAATCCACTAGGTATGTTACGATGTGCATTGTTGATGGTAGAGGCAGCACTACCTGACCAGAGCAAAGACGAGAATGAAGACAAATGGGGGAAGGGACCATCGTTCACGCGTTGCTGGCGCGAATCTGTCGCACAGGCGAAGGATGCGTCAGACCTTATCGGGCCACTAATGATGTTAGAATTCTCCTTGAAAACAAGCTGGCTGAAGCCTACTGGACTGAAATTAATGGCATGTATGCCCTCTCGAGCCGTACAGTGCCGTCGAGCCACCTTGGGATTAGTCGCTGCCCGACTCTGGGCATTGGATGCTACCATCCGATATGAAAAAAACACTGACCTAGAAGACACTGGAAAGAATATAGCCGAGAAATTTTTGCGATTGGAAAGGCTAACATATGGTGGGCGGGCGGCTCCTTATTCTTCCTTAGAGCGCGAGGAGACTGCAAATTCTGGCAATGCCGCTGCTCCAATTGGCGATATGGATACAGACCCGTAAACCGATAACCCTAACTGAATGAAAAAGTATGTTACAATTTATAATTTATAAGAAGAAATTAAACTCATCTTCTTGTGTTGCATTTCTTATTTATGTAGACACAATGACGAATGAAACGCTTGATGAACAAAGAGACAGAGATAAGGACAAGATGTAAATCAACCCTGCCCTTAGTCCAGGTCGAACAGGGCGTCCGCTGACGGTGCGCTGAACTTCATGGTTTGGGCTTGTTTAATCAGGTCCTCTATTGGGCTAGCTGCAGCTGCATTAGGTGTGGAATTTACTGTTGCGTTGGCAATGGGTTTAGGCGTGATGGGTGCAGCAGGGGGTGGCACCCACGCTTTGCAATCCAGGATAGAGGCGCCAGCGGCAGTTTCCCACACGACAGCTGATGCGGGGGCCTTCACCAGCACCAATACCATATTCTTTTTTGCTACATCATACTTACACTTGGAAGGATCCAGCTTATATTGACTTTGATGCGCAACAGGAACCTCTAAATCGAAGGCGTATTTGATATTAATTGCGACAAAGCTGCAGCGGGCATTTGACTCATTAAACTGTATTTGTACCGTTTCTGCATTAATACCTGGGAGCCCAATTAGAACACTGACTGCAGGTGTAGTCTGTCGACATTCATAAGGTGGAATAATCGCTGGAACTTGTGAGGAAGCTTCAGGTGTTGATGCAACTTTGGCGACAACTGCTGGAGAGGGCTGAGAGGACGGCGCAGCGCTGGAGGCTGGCTTGGTTTCCGCGACTGGCACAGCCGTGTCCCAGTGATATCCTACACCCAAATCGCTGCGCTTGAACACATAACCAGGTTTACGACCGGTAAAGGTCTCACTAGGCAAAAAGGTTTCCTTTGGAGTCGAAGACGGGCCCTCAGGGGTTTGAGCGACGGCTGCGGCAGTTGCGGTGGCAACGGCCTTTTCGTGGGCTTTTCGGAGGCTTTCTGCCGCCTTTGCAGGATCTTTTGCATCTTGTTCTGCTTGCAACTTTGCTGCAGTAGCCGCTCGAGATATCTCTTCTTTGAGGTCTGCAGCCGCTTTGGCTTCCTCGGCCGAGATGGACGCCACATATGGGTTGGAAGTTCCCCCTTTCTTCGTACGCGGACTGCTGGGCGTAGGTTCCTTATTCAGCACAGACTCTTTAGATGCATCTTTGGATGGGGTGCGAGGCGATCTACGCAAGGGTGTACCTTCTGCAACCGCTGGAGCAATCGCTGATTTCTCTCCAACGGCAGCGGGTTCCGGCACAGGTGTAGAGGCAGCTGCCGCGATTTGGGTATTACTAGCTAGCTCTTCTGCTGTGGGCTTTGCAACTGGCAATGTCACAACTAGTGCTTGTGAAGTCTTCTCGAACTTTGCCGCTCCTTGCTTGTCATTAACCCGATAAGGCAGAGGAAATGTTAAATGATAAATATCTTTGTATTTTAGTGTCAAACGCTTTTCGGACACGTCTAATTCCACCAAACCTGTCTGTCCGGCAACCACACGAGGCAGCTCAATTCTGACCACCAAATCCTTAGGACGAGAGTTACGCACATTGCGCCCTTGCACTGGATCCCCCCCTCCGCGGCTAAGCTCGAAGTCCCCCCACTCGACAATCCCTCGTTCTGTCACCGTATATTTAGGCTCAATTGGTCCCTTAGGTCGAGATTCAGTTGAAGCTTGTTCCTTATTCAATGTTTGCAACAGACTAGTATCTACCGCACGTTCCGCATGGGCTCTGGGACCCTTTGCAACGGCAGCTGCGGCGGTCGATACCGCTTGTACTTCCGCTGCTGACCGACTTGCCAGCTCCGCCGCTTCTTGTTCAATGCTTTTTGTTAATTGGGCCGATGGAGGTGGTGGCGGTTGAGTCTGCTTACCTTTAGAAGGCGATTTCACTGCTGTAGTTACCTTTGTGCTGGAATTGGGTGGAGTAGGCAATTCTTGAATTAAGGCATTCTTACCCGAAGATTGTCCCGAAGGCTTCAAGTCTGCACTGGAACCCCCGCGGTTCTCAAGAAAGCCTTTTTTAATGATACTTTCCCCTTTCTTCTTGGGAGATGTAGCAGATGCTGGAGATTTGATTTTAGATTCATTGGCTGGAGAAGTTGCATTTTGCGAAGATTGTTGAGCGCTTTTTGCCGCTGCCACCGCCGCAGCCACCTCCTCTTTGGTGCGTACGGGCTTCTTTTCTAACGATGTTTGAATATCTTGAGCTTTTTCCGTTCTATTAGAAGAAGAAACTACATTACTTTCTTTACTTTTCGAGGCTTTTGCAGCGGCTGCGCGCAATTCATCTGGGGTTTGGTTGGCAGCCCAGGATTCTTTGCTGCTCTTGTCAATCATCATGGTGCTGACAACGCCGGATTTGTAAGTTACACCTTTAATTATGTGAAAGTCTTTAAGTAATTTAGTGGGTTGCTTTTGGCGTTTGTATGCTTCTTCCACACCCTCCATAGCAGTCTGTACGAGCAAGTTTTGGAAAGCCCTCCGCTCCTGGGCAATCCTCAGTGCTTCAGGATGAAAACAGCAATCAAATGTTGCAACATTTGTGTCTGCGTTGTCTTTTTCCATGTGAGGTGGACCCAAAGAATATGGTACAGACCAGCTCTCCCCTTCTTTCGTGACAACTGAAGTTGGCTTTGCCACTTTGTCTGAAACAACTATGTTCATCCACAACTTTTCACCCTTGCCATCTTTTGCGTTTTTATCTTCTTTAAATGTCTTTGCAACAAAACCTTGAGTCGGTCTAATAAGCTCCTTGCCTTCTGGGACACGTTGCTCTCCCTCGAGTTGTGCTATGTAAGCTTCCGTTTCCGCACGATGCTTCGGATCCTGTAGCTCGTCCATGTACTCTCCGAACATTTTACGGAATTCAGGATCGTCGAAAGCTTTAGAAAATTTCTTAGATTCTTCCTCAGTGAATCCCATTTTCTCGGGATTCTTTTCCATCGACTCATTTAGCATGCTCCGTAGCATATCTGCGGAAGGTGTTTCAGAATGCTCGGACATCGTTATAAAAATCGCTATCAATAATTATAAAAGTATTGAAAAGCTATTTCTGGTGTGTTTAGTATTAGCGTTGTGCTTGGTAGTCCCTGATCAGGCTTAGTGGGGTTCGATCAGTCCGAAAAGGTCCTTCTCATTTTGAACATCCAGAAAAACCGTGCGTGCGTTTTGGTCTTTCTTTTCTTCCCAATTACTCGCCGAGTCCTCAAGCTCAATAGCACAGGTGCGTAACATTATGTGTCGTATATAAACCGTTCCGTGTTGATTTTCTTATAAATACCATGTGTTCCGTTTGTTATTGTTCGTTTTTTAATAATATGTGTGCTATATTTTGCGGGAACTACTTTTTTGACTGTCGACATACAACTAACGTGAAATCACTGATAAATATCACCCCTAAATGAAAAAAACAGAAAATGTTTGCATTGTTTGTTATTTTGGCCGTATTGGCTGTGGTTTTCGCCCAGAACCCGGCTGTTCCCACTCTTCCTGCTCAGTACATGGTTACTAATGTGAACATGGTAATGAACACCAATGCTGGATATCCTCCTCATTACACTGAGACTGATAGCGCTCAATATTTTGATATCGAACTTCAAATGGAGCGTTACGATGTAAAGAGTGCTTCCTACGGAACCAAGGGTCCTTATTCGACCATTTACAACTATAATCAGTTGTTCCCCGTCAACTGTGGAGGCTCATACTCTGATATGCAAGCCCCTCGTGCTTACCAGATTGTCAATGGCAAATGCTGCTACACCAACCTCGTGTCTGACTGCCCCTACAAGCCTGTCGGCAACAATCCTCCCCCGTCTGTTGACACCATGTATGCCCCTTCCCTGCCCAAGAAGGTCGCCTACGTCGGCACTGTGAACTCTGATTCTACCGATTCAATTCCTGCTGGAGCTACTGCTGATTATTGGCAATATGTGTTATACCTCAACCACACTGCGCCTGTGTTTGAGGAGGATTTCTACTTCGCCAGCTCTGATCACTCCACGCAATTGGGTGAATACCTTCATATGGTTGTAGGTCCTCAGTTCGTCAATGCTACCACTGTGTATGATGGCACTTGGACCCTTGGTGCTCAGGACCCCTCTTTGTTCGACGTCTCCGGATTCGACTGCAGCAAGCAGTGCTCATCGAGTGTCAGCGACCACGTCCGTTTTAGAAACCTTGCTCGCCGCACTGCCAACAAGCATTAAATGATATCATATCAATTTCTGTATGTTGATCGCGTTCTAACATAACATAATTGTCCTATAAGGGCTTGTTGTAAACACCGTTTAATTTCATTAAACTCTCTATGTAAGTTAGACTATTTTTTCTTGAAACAAAGCTAAACTACTATTTCTACTACACAAAAAACGCATTTCATCATCGTGACATTGCTGGTCTCTTTGTTAAACTAATCTATTTTCTTTTGATAAAGCGTCTTTATTGGCAAAGCCCACGTCGGCGCCGGTTTTGTCCTGTTTTCCGAAGTGCAGGACGCTGTAATACCACCCAAGCGCCATCACACCAGCAGTTAACAGCAGGGTGAGTCCTATAGACACACAAATGCCTGTTGCTAACTGATTTTTGGAAAATGTCGTAGGTGCCACGGGCGCATCCGGATTAGCAATGGGTCCGAACGCGAGACCTGAATAGCAAGGGCTGCTGTTTGTAGTGTCCGGCACAAGGACTGCACAGAATATGCGTTCACCAGAGGGACTGGCGTGGAAAACTACGCTATTCCAAGGTGTAGTTAAGTCTACTCCAGGTGTCTGGCCAGCGCCGCCTGTTAAGCCGTAATCCAAAGCGAAAGGTGCAACTGGATCCGTATAAAGGCTCGTACCCAATACCGCAGAAATACCACTTGAGTCGGGTTTAATGCTACCAAATTTACCACTGATGTCGCCAACTTCGCAATCAGCGAACATGCCGGCGAAGTAATTAGTGGGATTGCAACTGTAGGTATAGGGAGGATTTGAGGACGCTGTTCTAGAAATGAGTCCACACAATGCCGGGCTGGATTGAAATTGAGAATTCTTTCCACAAGCTAAACCTGGGTCATAGTGACCACCAGTATTCGCTGCAGTGCACGTAGCCAGGTTTCCAGAAGTCGCTGAGTTCATGTTATTCCAGAACGAGTGAATGTGAAAACCAATGCCATTATTGAGGTTGTATGTAGCTGTGTTCGTGTATTTAGACGTATCAATATACCAACCATACGTAGCCTCTCCGGTGACAGAATCGATTGTGATGCCGAAATACCCTGAAATGCCGTCAGAAGTGCTGGGAGTCAGCGTTGCGCAATACTTTTGACTGGCAGGATATGCAAGAGCGCAACACACATAGGATATGATGAGAAAAATTATACGTGCATACATGTTGCTTATTCTGTTTTGTTGCAATACTAAGATATTTTCACTGTTCCTGAACGCGTTCTTCTACCTAAAGATTTTGCGATTTTTTGTGCAAAAAAAATGCACAATGCGTGTTTTAGTTGCCCAACGAACCCATTGAGAAAAAAGCCAAGAGTTTGAAAGTGTACCGTCCATAGGCACTTAAGAGCTCTGAATACAAGATAAACGTACTTGATTGGTGCTCCAGTTATTCATTTTGAGCAAATACCTTCTAAAAAAAAACTTAATAAGGGGGTTTTCAAAATACAACTTTCGAATTGCCCTGATATTCTTTTCAATACGAATTAAGTTTTAGGTTTAAATGTCTATTGTTTCCGAAGTGCAAGACAATGAATATGAGTGGAATGTAGGATTCGGGGACACAAATTATGTTGTCATGTTAATTATAAAGGGAGCTGTCTTAAATCTTGAGATTGAAGAGGCGGTCAGTGGAGAGCGCTGGAGCGGAGAATTCACTGCACAATATGTTGAAGAAATAACACTTAAAGCCGGCAATTTCAAAAAGTTTTCGGTGTTTGTAAAAATGCTGATTTCCTCTTTCGATAGGGAAAATGACAGCATATACGTCGATGTTTTGACATACGCCGATCTCGAGGCACTTAAAGCACGCAAAGCAGGTAGTCAAGAAAGTTCTAGCTCCTCGGAAACAGCAGCGATGCAAGCTGGTACTGCTAAAAGCAAATCTCAAATGAAACGATACGTCATTTTGACTTATCGAAGTGAATTCGATCGTGTGCATTATCCTCTGCCATTGTCCCATGAGGATGGTCCCAATCCCGAATCTTTGCGGCGCACGATCCGACGCCTGCGTGGCGTGATTGAAGCGCATAACAAAGAGGGTCGCCCTGCGGAGTTTGTCGGTGAGAAAGACCTGCGTGCCATGGTAGCCAATTTAAGACAAGAAAACCAGGAATTAAGGCATCGAATGAGGCAGGCGGAAAGTCGCTCCGTGAAAGCAACTATGAATAATACTGGCTTGGTTGGAACTGCTAGTACAAGCCATGGGGAATTGGTGGCCAAAGCTAATGCTGAGCTTGTAGCTCAGAATGGCAAACTGAAGAAACAATTGGAAGCGTGCAAACGAGAACTCGCAGCTGCGGATGTTAATTTCGAAGAAATGCGTACCTCGGCAGCCAAAGAACTCAGCAAGTGGAAGCAGCGTGCTTTGGATGGAACGGCTGGCAAAGATGTTACAACAATTGCTTCTGCGCCTAGCGGTGCAAGCGTAAGCAGTGCCGGTAGCGCACGCTTGGACAAATACAGCCTGGACTCTGCCGTCAATCAGCAAAGCGAAAATGATGCGCTTCGTCGACGCATACATGCGTTAGAGCGCGAACTAAAGCTAGAGCGCATAAATTCTGCAGCTGCCTCGTCCCAGGCACGTGCTCAAGCAACTCGTAGTGGGAGCAACTCCAATAAACGTCCAAGTCCAGGCCCCGTCCGCACTCGCTCTGCCACCCCACCTCCTGCCAGAGCTTCTGGTGTCTGGTCACCTGCTTCGGGAAGCCGCAGTGGCACTGGATCTGCTGTTCCGCCTCGGCATGCCTCCCGATCGCCCGCTTCCAGCGCTTATCAAACGCGTCACACACGACTGGATCCATTCAATGATCCGCACGCAAAGGAAAACCGGTTAAAGGCGGCAGCTGCTGCGGCACGTATTAGGGAGCGCAAGGCAGCTTTGGAAGGTGGAGCAAATGCTGTGTCCTCAGGGCGCAGCGGAAGCAATGGTCGGGGATCTCGCGATGTAACGCCCCGCGGTCGCGCTGGGAGTGCAGAGCCAGAACGCTCTCGATCGCCTGCACTGCCATCATCTTCTACCGGTGGTCGTTTTGACCCCACCGCTTATCAACGTGCGAAAGAACAGCGACAAGCACAAACACTAGCTAGCAAATCGGGGTCTTTCCGCAATAGTGTGGGTCAGGAGTCACCTGCAGATCGCAGACGTCGCGAAAGCTATGACTCAAGCGACTCTCGGGGCTCAGGGCATCGCAGCGACTCTCGCCCGGGCTCTGCTCAACGAAAGAATGTTGCAGTCAGGAGAAGCAGTCCTCGAGCTAATGCTGCAACACAAGAAATTCCGTCGGCTCCTGCACGTAAGCAGAGTCGTCGTAGTAAACGTAGTGGCATTAGCGGTAGCAATCGACCCAACGCCGAAGCAGATATATCTGCATCCAGAGGCATTCTTAGTGGCAGCGATACTGAAGATGAGCATTTGCGAATGAGAGCGGTGAGTGCATCGGCACAAGCGCCAAGAAATACTGGAGTTCCGTTTAATGTGTCCGGTGCCAGGGGCATTGCTGAAGGCAATATCCATGACAAAGAATCGGTAGTAAATAAAGTTGTTGGAGCATTTCCTTTTCCCCTTGCTGATGGAGGCAGCGATGGAGAGCAAGTGCAACCTTCCCCTGTGATGAGATCGGCTCAGAGTGCAGTTAACACTTCGTCAGGCACTCGACGAGAGTTAGCTGCGTCCCCAACAAAACGCTCAGCGCCGGAGCGCGTGAACTCTCCTAGGAAAGAAACCGCAAATGCAAAGGTTGAAGAGAGTGGCAGTGTCTCTCCTACCGTGCGCCGATCGTTAGAAGGCAAGTCCCGCGACGGCCGCGTGGAGCAGGTACTGCCCGCCTCTAATGTCAGTTTTTCTCATGTGCAAAGCAGTGGTTATGGGAGCTTAGACGGATACGCCGATGCAGCCAAATCAATAAAGCAGCGAGGGACTGAGACATCAGAGAACAAGTCGCCGCGCTCACCTGCCAAGTCTCCCCTGGCCTCGCCCTCGCGCACCCCCCGCAGCAGTCGCGAAGGACTTAGCGTGTCCTTTTCTGAATTCCGCAAAACTCCGGGTGGCGATGATGAAATCCAAGAAATAGATAAACGCATTCAGGCTTTGCAATCCTATTTAGATAACGCGCGAACTGGTTTGTTGGCATCGACCAACAAACTGTAGACTTAACCCTAACGTCAAGCCGTTTATCACCAGCCTTGCCGCGATAACCCAATCTCCGTAGCATTTAAGTAACATATTTTAACATATTTTAAAGTGTTTGCTTCGTAGCCAGCCAAAGAATTATTTTTCTAAAAGCTCTGCCCTTATACTACACACGTCAAAAAACAACTAGCTACTGCTGGGCAGAGAGACCCGAGATACCTCAATTATTCCGCCTTAAAAGAATCGTGCGAAAGGAAGCGACCATCTTTCGGAGGCGGACAAAGTGCTTCTGCAGTGCTTACGCATGCCTTGCCGTGCTCATCATGAACGAGAATCTGCACATGTCCGTAGCCCCATTCCGTCAAAATAGCTCTTGCAGACGCGAACGGTGCATGGGCGACCCCCCATTGGTCCAGCATAACAATGCACTCTGGCCTCGGACCCACAACTTCAGCCGCAATATCTGCTGCATTTATAATTTCATTTTCAGGTGATGACTGTGTAGCTGTATCGTTTGATTGTTGCATAATACCATTGTCTATCTCAAGGTCAGTGATATTGCAGGGTTTGCATAATTGAGGCAATCTGCGCTTCTCCATTTCCCGCAACAAGAGCGTGACAGGACACATAGTGCAACCGTATTCCAGGCCTTTAAGCATCCAGGTTCTCTCTATCTCACCATTTTCGAGCAGCACTGCAGCAGCGAGTCGCACGGGGTGCAAAGCTTCTTTGTCATCACCAACGATGGCTACACGGGCGTGAGTATATAGCTGCTTTTGACGTGCTGTCCATCCTTCTGTATTTATGCTCCGTGATAAAGATTCAGCATAACGTGTGACTCCTTTTCTATTATAAAATCTATATAAATAAGGGAAGGGAAGTAAGCTACCTAAAGGTACAACAGTTACTACCGTTGATGGGCCATTACCAATTATAACATCAGTTTCTATGGCGGCTGAACTCATCAGGTACTCTCTACAAAGCATTCCAGGCGATATAGGATCTACTGAATCGGTTGTCACGACGATTTTGACTATTACAGGATTCGAAAGCATTCTGAGTCGGCTTAATGCGGCTCTTTCTGCACATATCGCACCTCCAATGTAACCTTGCTCCATATTGGCCCCTTCCACTACTTTGTAACCATCGTAGTTATCGCATTTTACAATTAAAAAGGCATAGACTCTGAAATGTGATTGTGCGGGGAAACTGTTCAAGGATTCGCGTTGTCTATTGCAAAGTTGCACCAAAGCTTTGGGATCATGAAAGATATCTATTATATCCTTCTCATGCAGAGGAGTATATCCTGACATAATTTACGGAACTTTTGTAAAGAGAGGAAGAGTTTGTTGCTTAGTACCACACAAAAGTTACCAGGTTACGGAAAGTTCCAAACCCATCCGCAAGAACAGGAGGTTATCGTTATTCTGTTTGAGCTTTATTAACCACCATGTTATCAGTCTAAAATGGATGAAGAAATGAATCGAGATGGGCAGGCCTCTACTCTTCGAGCTAATCATGGCTTGTTGTTACGATATGAAGACAATGACGAGGAAGATGGTGAATATCTCGTGTCGTCATCTCTGTTCTTAGATAGATCCATACGCAGTGTTAGGGTAGTTGAAAGTGCCATTGCTGCTTCTAACTCAGAGAATTTCACTGTTATTTGTCATGAGTCGCATTATGTTGATTCTTCAAAAGATATTTCCTTAGGTTGTCATGCATCCTCAGGGAAAGATATAGCTAGTATACCAGGAATTCCTATGCAATCGTATTGTGCATTGCTCGTGGGACTACCGTGCACCGTGACCGAAGAAGCCTTGCATTCTTTTGTGGAGCCCTACGCTGGGGACTTAATGGCCTGCAAATTTTATCGAATAGACGCACCTATTTTATGTGAAAATGTCCTTGCAACTCGCAGCTCTGGAGTTTCGAGTCATGTTTCATCTGCTTGTGGTGTAGTTTCATTTAGCAGCGATGCAGCACGGAATTCATTTGTGATGGTTTACAATAATCTCAGATTCCCCAATTCAACGCAATTAGCACATAGCGGAGCTGAAGGAATGAGTGATTCATCTCCCGTTTCTGACGAAGTTGAGGTGCCACTGCTAGTCATTGCACTGGCATGGATACATGTCGCAATGCTGCCTTCCAAATCTCATCGCAGCGCCTCAGCGGATGTGATAGACACTAGAGCTCTGTCATACCCTGCTGCCATCTGTCCAAAAGTCCAAGGAGCCCCCGACATTACGAGCCGCTTGGAGCTGCCTATTTGCTCCGTCTGCATACGCAGGCTCAATCCTCTGTACTCTGGAGTGCCCGGGGCAGAGGAAATCCCTGTGTCAATGAAATTTGCCGGCAATACCTCGCGATGTCGTGCATGCGCTATGTATGGCGCCTACATTCGATACGAAGACAGTGGGGGACAGTCCTTTGCAGAAGTGATAAACCCTTCAGAAGATGTGTCTTTGCATGTACAAGCTGCAGGATCAGCTACATCAGGTAGTAATGTCGACAGCATGTTTCGAGAAGGACACCATACTGCAGCTGTAGCTGCTGCGGCAGCTAGTAGAGCCAGTGAATTCCATCGCAGTATGTCGTTGCGAAAAGCTTTGCCCTGGAGATGCGCGGCAAGCCAATATGATGGTCAAAGGGCATGTGGGCTAGCAGAGAACATATGGATGTGCCTAGTATGTGCCAACACTGGTTGCGGCAGGTATGCCAATCAGCATGCCCAGCAACACGCCCTGACTACCCGACATCCATTTGCTTGTGAACTTGTGACAGGTCGCATTTGGGGTTATGAGTGGGACACCTTCGTCCATGCAGATGGCTTGCCATATGAAGAGCTCTCGTTTGCGGATACGCATGGAGATAGCGGGGTTAGTCCGGACCTTTCTTCGAGCGCCCTGCATGCTGCACCACTCAGCAGAAGCTCTTCTTCGGCGAACTCAGGAGCCGCTGGCTCTGGATTGTCTATTGGTGAGGAATCAAGCGGACAAGCTATAACAGCAGGCGGTTTACTGCCATTACCTATACCT
>JACCDO012030443.1_pt1 | contig 16625 bp, 11 predicted proteins | sample 7446101 | NCBI WGS metagenome assembly JACCDO01 (sample SAMN15323440, study PRJNA562643) | freshwater metagenome | isolation source: river surface water | place: USA:Blue River Watershed | collected 2017-08-16 | reverse complement strand
TCTTGGTTATTTTTTTGGCGATTTTTTTTGTTCTACCATTCTCTAACGGCTGTGAGCGGTACCAAGTCATATTAAATGGCCCAATGAATAATTAACTAGGAATAAAAACCGTGTTTCATTACGCTTGAAGTGTATTTTCCTGAATCATTAATTTAATTCGTGCATAATTGGCAAAGTCTAAAAAGACTTTGATAAGGCATATTATATCCCACAAACAAGTGGATTTAGTCGTCATAACGACGCCATCATAACCGCTTATACCTCAGTATTAACATAGAATATAATCTACTTCATCCTGGTAATCCCCGGAGGGCCGTCGCAATTCAGTGAACTGGTGAGTCAAGAAGATCTTACCAGGTGGTGGTTCGAGGTCGCACATGGCGGAAACGACCAATCCGTTGTACAACTCAGAAGGTACGCAGCAGTGACTTCGTTCCTTCGCTCCCATTTTATTTTATTAATTCATTATTCACTGATTAATTAATTTTTTTATCTATTTATCTTATTTATTTATCATTTATTAATTTAATAATTTATTTATAGAAGTACAAAGAGTTTCATTAGCTTCTCTATCAAAGAATGAGAAGAGTAAAGTGAATAGTGTGAAGGAAGTAAAAGAATCGATCCGTCGGGCGTCCTTTGATGAAACAATAAATGATGGTGAAGAAGAAGGACTTGGTGATGCAAAAGAATTTACTGCATATAATTTCAATGGGTTAACAACCCAGGAAGCCCGTGATTTATTACTAAAATATGGCAAGAATGAATTACCGGAAAAGGTTATCCCAAAGTGGTTAATATTTTTACGAATATTATGGCAACCGATGCCATGTATGATATGGATTGCTATATTGATAGAAATTGCCATAGTAAATTATTTGGATATGGGGATATTGATTTTTATACAATTTGGTAATGCATTTGTTGCTTTTTACGAAGAGAATAAAGCAGGTGATGCAGTGGCTGCATTAAAAAAATCATTGAAAGCAGTTGCAACTGCGAAACGTGATGGTAAATTTCAAAACATTGAGGCATCACTTTTAGTTCCTGGTGATACTGTTTTACTATGCTCTGGCAGTGCAGTACCAGCAGATTGTAGAGTTAATCATGGGACTATCGATGTTGATCAAGCTGCTCTTACTGGTGAGTCATTACCTGTAACTATGTATCAAGGTGATAGTTGTAAAATGGGTTCAATGGTTGTTAGAGGAGAAGTTGAAGGTACTGTTGAATTTACAGGTAAAGATACTTTCTTCGGTACTACTGCGGCATTATTAGGTGCGGATGGTAAGTTAAGCAATTTACAAGTCATACTAATACGTATTGTGATTGTATTAGTTGTGGCAAGTATTACATTATGCTCCATTGTGTTGGGTTATGTTGCTTCTGTCACAACTTTTAGTGAAGCGTTATCATTTGCAGTAGTCTTAATGGTTGCATCTATACCTATGGCTATTGAAATCGTTACTACAACTACTTTGGCATTGGGTAGTAAAGAATTAGTAAAATATGGTGCTATTGTTCCTAGACTCACCTCCATTGAGGACATGGCTGGCATGGCCATTTTATGCAGTGACAAAACCGGCACATTAACGTTGAATAAGATGGTTATTCAGGAAAATACGCCTATTTATAAAGAAGGTGAAACCCAATATTCCCTTCTTCGTTATGCTGCCATGGCCGCAAAATGGAAAGAACCACCTCGTGATGCACTTGATACTTTAGTACTAAATGCGGTTGATAAACCTTCACTAGATATTATGGAGCAAGTGGAATTCATGCCATTCGATCCGATCGTTAAACGCACGGAAGGAACCGTAAAGGATACCAAAACACAAAAACAGTTTAAAACCTCTAAAGGAGCACCAAATATTATTCTAAAACTAACTAGTAATCAAGAAGTTATCAAACGATGCAACAAAGATGTGCATGAACTAGGACTCCGTGGTATTCGAGCATTAGCCGTTGCTAAAACAAACGATAATAATGAATGGGAATTATTAGGTTTATTAACATTTTTAGATCCACCTCGTGCTGATACTGCACAAACCATCAAGGATGCAAAAACGTATGGTGTGGAAGTCAAGATGATCACTGGTGATCATTATTTAATTGCTAAAGAAACAGCAAAAATGTTGAATATGAATGATTATATTAAGTCTGCGGATGGCTTGCCATTATTGGATAAAGATAAAAAGAAACCTGCAAATTTAGGGAAAACATACGGTGATATGTGTCTAGCAGCTGATGGATTCGCACAAGTTTATCCAGAGCATAAATTTTTAATTGTAGAAATTTTGAAAGAATTAGGTTACAAGATTGGCATGACTGGTGATGGTGTGAATGATGCTCCTGCGTTAAAAGCAGCCGATGTGGGTATTGCAGTCGAAGGTGCAACGGATGCTGCTAAAGCAGCTGCTGATATTGTTCTTACTGAACCTGGTTTAAGTGTGATTATTCATGGAATTATTATTGCGCGCATTATCTTTAGACGTATACATAACTTCATTACCTACCGGATTGCTGCCACATTGCAGCTGTTAGTATTCTTTTTTATTGCCGTATTTTCGTTTAAACCTGAAAGTTACATGCCTGATGGATGGGAAAATATGCCGGAATTTCAAGGAAATTCAAAATGGCCCTCATTTTTTCATATGCCCGTATTGTTGCTCATGTTGATCACGTTGTTGAATGATATTTCGTTGATATCTATTGGGTACGACCATGTAACACCACGACAAATGCCTGAAAAATGGAATTTACCGGTATTATTTATTATTGCTTCCGTATTAGCATTAGTTGCTTTAGTATCGTCTATTATCTTGCTGTACATTTGCCTGAATAGTTGGAACGTGGAGAACGGGTTGAAGCTGTCTTATGGACAGGTCACCACATCTATCTATTTAAAAGTATCAATAAGTGATTTTTTAACATTATTCTCTGCACGAACCGGTGATAATTATTTTTGGACAACGAAACCAGCCCCATTTTTAATGTTTGCTGGTTGTGCATCATTAACCATATCAACGATTGTTGCTATATCATGGCCATCATCACAATTGGATGGTATTTACACCGAGGGATTAGTGCGACAACCACCATATTGGTGGTTTATTGGGATCTGGTTGTATTGTATTCTATTTTGGTTCGTTCAAGATTTTGCTAAAGTTGGTACCTATTACTTTTTAGAAAAATATAATTTATTTGGAGTCAATAATACTGGGAAATTAGTCATGCCTTACTCAGCTTTAAAATATATTCAAGATCACAAAGAAAAGGATTTATTGGCTGCTATGGGGCATCATTAGGGCAACCAAAAATTTTGTAGTTTAAGTGATTTATTTACACTTTTTTATACTGTTAGATATGGCTATTGTACTTTATTTAAGGAAATCAATTTTACATTATATACTTGGTTTGATACATTGTCGGAGTTAAGTAATGATGAAGGAATGCTTATAGAACGAAGTTCTTGGGGACACATTCCATAAAGCCCTAGCTGTAAACCAGGCAACAAATCAGAGTCATGGTCGCCTAATACATAGAATTCACTTTTTTTGCTACCATCACTAACTTCACTGTCCTTCGTTACAAGGACTTCGATGATGTCACCACGTTTGGCACTACTAGTGCACGGATCACCCGATAGTATTCGTTTCACATCTAACAATTGTTTCTTCGCATTTGTAGTTGATGGAGTGACTACAGTAGTTATATGATTCATTACATTCCCATTGACTGATGAATCTAACCAGGAGTAAAATCTACTAGGTCTTCGAAATACTATTGAATATGGATTATTTTCCTCTTTCAGTATTTTGTAAACTTCATCTTTTGATATTCCTTCTGTATTCCGATCATTTATTTGAACAATTATGTCATCTTTCTCAACATTTTGTTTGACGGATGCAACAGCATCATCTTTAATACTATTAACTACTACTCGGTGATATTGTTGCTTGTAATTTATTTCAACTAAACCTATACCTAACTTTGTTTTTTCACTAATACTTACTATATATTCATCAGATGGCAGTGCGTCAGCACTGTGTGTACCGATAACATCATCGCCTTGTGCAATATCTATTCCAGAACCAAAAATCATTAACGATGCAGTAGCTAAAACCACTAAATCTCGCTTAAGATTGTGAAATACTTTGTGAAGTGGAAATTTAAACCACTTCGGGCTCGCTAGTGGCAGGTGCGCCGCAACGAGCGCCACCAGCAACAACCACCTCATTCGTCGCGTTACCTGGTTGGTTTATTTTTAAAAAAGAAAAATCTAGATAAACCGGCATGCATGTGAATAAGTCTTACAATAAGACTAAATTAAATAAGACTATTAAATTAGGTAAGATATGAATTTATATTGAATATTTGGTTGATGGAAACAGTTTCGCGTAAGACGCATGAATCTCCACTGAGAGCCGCTATAACAACAATTAATTGGCCTGTAATAAATTCAATTGAGTAGTTGTGGTTGGGGGCATTATACTTTATTGGATTGTAACTGCGTTATACTCGCCATCACTTCCAGTTTTTGACTAACTTGAAACACTTAGCAAGTGCCGGAAGTAGTATAATTAATTCTACTAAGATTCTTTTTATTTCGTGAGAACGATTAAATACAACACTAACTGTACTTATTGTAAATAAACTAAGTATTGGAATATAAATAATTTAACTATATTGACCCTTAAAATCTCATATATAACTTTAGGTACCTGGTACCGGTGCCGCTTCAACAGAGCCTGGTAAACTCTACCTGGTATATGCCCTAGTATATATATACAAAGGACAGTACAAGTAGAACCAGAAATCGATCGATTCCGAGGCAAAAAGACTAGAAATGATGTTGTTCTTGGTAGTTATTGCGGTAATCGCAGTCGCGGTTTCAGCGCAAGACGATAATGTTTGGTCATGTATCAGTTTACAATCATCATCTTTGTTAGATGATTCAGTTACTTGGAGTACTTTGAATTGTACAAGTGATCCATCTGCAGCGCCTATACAGACGGTTAACGTTATTTCTATTGATGCGTTAGCGTCTGATAAGGTTAGAATTATTCCTGCAGTGGCAGTTAATGATGCAAAAGTTCAATCAGTTCCAGACATGGCAACACAAGACGATAAGTTCATCGCAGGCATCAACGGTGGCTACTTCTGGAGGGTAGATATCAGCGGCTTTTGGCTAGACGACGTTTGCAGGGAAAAGGTACGAAAGGAGGCAAATCTTCCTGCTAATCCGTTTACTCCGAATACCGGTGTAAGTGATGGATTGATTAAGGTAGATGGTAAAGTTCTTGGCAATAATTGCAATTGCACTGGCTATTCTAGACCAGCAGTTGCTATATTAAATGGAAAAGATTCTTCTATTCAAGTTTTGCATAGAGGTGAAACAGTCGAAAGATCAGTACAAAATGCGATTGGTGCTGGACCAAATTTAGTGTCCTTTGATTCTACCACTGGCCAATCATTTATTGATATTCCATCCGATGATGATAACATTAATATATTAGAACATGCTGCAAATACTGCCATAGCGTTCATATTTGATCCATCAAATCCTTCTGTTGTTTCTAAAACATTGTTAGTAACCACCGATGGCTCTGATGAATGTGGACCTCTTCAAGAGGGCTGTGGATTAAATGCTAAAAATTTTGCATCATTCTTAAAAGATTACCTTAAAGTTAGTGTTGCAATGTCCATGGACCAAGGCGGATCCACCACTATGTGGGTTAAACAGCAAGCGGCAAATGGCAGAAATGGTGTTGTATCTCGTTCTCATAATACTGACCCTGCCGAAAATGATGGTCCTAGAAGTGTTGCAAATGGAGTATTTGTGCAATTACTTTAAAATAATTATATAGTTCTAATTTAATTTACATTAATCATATTACTTTCTAAAAATTGTCCTCATTATTTTTGTGCAACTAACTGTAATTTTTCTTTCATTTTTTTCCTTTGTCTAGGATTCGGTCGTTTATCTGTGCAATATCCATCTTTGATCAACATATCCACACTATCAACAACTTTACAATGTTTTTTTTTACAATTTAATACAATTTCTTTCTCGAAATAACTTAAAAACCAGCAAGAATAGAATGGTGGCAAGTCTTTCCCCGTTCCTTCTGGATGATCGTATTCATAAGACTTGGGTGGTAATAGATATAATGGTGGTATTTTAGATGCAGTAACTACATCTCTCCAATATGATTTGGTAGCTGTATATACAGGCAATAGTAATGCAAATGGTTTATTTGTTGTCTTGAGGTATTGAAGCAACTTTGTCTTGTGCTCCCCCGAGTAAGGAGGATTAGTGACAAGAATATCATACGTAGGGACGTTCTTACATTTTATATCTTTATAAAAATCCCGATTATTGTTTACAACATTCGTAAATCCAATTGATGCCAACAATTCCTTCATTCGACCTTGGCAATAATATGGATCATAAATAATTAAATCATTGTTTTTCTTTTGTAATTTTAGCGCTAAATTACTTAATATTGGCTCCAAGTCTTCATAAGCAACTAATGGGGTCTCAAAGTGGTCATTGTAATCGGCAACAAACGGAAATGAAAGTGCTACCTTTTGTTTTTTAATAGAATTATTATTACTACGAAAAACCCCTATTTTTTCATCCCTTTTTTGTTTCTTGGGATTGTTTGATTGCTGCATCACACAACTCTGACTAAATTGATTGCGATTCCGATGAAAACCAACGACAATCAAGGCTTGTTTCTATCTATTATTTATTTTTTTCTGAAAAATTTTTCATTTTTAGCTGACTTTTCCACACCCATGAATATCGGGAATCGAGAAAAAAATACCACCGTAATGTGGATCTTAGTGTGGTTTCTGATGATTACTCGCGCCTTTTCTTACCACTATCCACTGTCCTCGCGCTTGTTGACGGGTTTATACAGTACAAAACGACAAGAAATTACGAAATATCCAAGAATTTTCTTGGATAATAAATTATCGCTGAATAATGTATATTCATTAGAGGAAGAGCAATCTCATTATATTTCAAATGTAATGAGACTAAAAGTTGGTGCTAAAATCAGGATATTTGATAATTTATCATGCGAATATATTGCATCAATAAGTGAAATTAATAAAAAACGATCTTCGTTACAAGTTGCTGTAGACATTATTGAACAAATAAAAGATAATACAGATAAATATGCGCGTCCATTACCTATCAAACTATATTGTGCTCCTATTAAAAAGCAAAGAATGAAATTACTATTAGAGAAAGTGACAGAATTAGGTATCAATTCTATTGTACCCATAATAACCCAAAATACCAACGACTTATCCGGGATCAATAATGCTGAAGCAAACCAAAAGATTTTAATTGAGAGCGCTGAACAGAGTGAAAGATTATATATTCCTACTATATCGGCGCCCTTTAAATTTGCCGATTTTCTTCAAAATATTTGTAGTGGAAAGAGTCCATGTGATAATATCAGTATACTACTGGTGTGTCGTGAACGAGCGGATCAATCAGTTTTGACAATATATAGTACACTACAGAAATATCATAATGGTAATTCCAATATTGGAATACTAATTGGACCTGAAGGTGGTTTTACTCAGGAAGAATTTGTAATTATGGAGAAATACTCAGCCAATGAAAGCAATAAAGTGAAGATATTGTTTACCACTTTAGGGGATAATATGCTATTAAGATCAGAAACGGCTGCAATCGTTGCGATATCTCATATTCAACAGTACTTATACTCATTACCAGGAACAAAATAGATTATTTATATTGTATTTTAAGTCATATTTTCATATAAATGAATATGCATGCTATCAAATCCATTACGATAGAATACGTGTACCGAATTGTTGATGACTAAGAATAAAATTCAAATTGTGTAGCATAATTTGATATTCAAATTAATAACTTGTACCAACAAGTGAGTACCTGGTACAGTACACCGAGGTGTGGAAGTAACACAAAAAGTGAAAAAAAAAATCTGTACAAAAGAGAAAAAATGAGTCAGATAGGGAAGCACGTTGATGTGTTAGTGTCGGGTGGAGGCATCGTGGGGTCCGTCTTCGTGTCGAAATTAATGAAATTGTTGAATAGTCAGCGATTAAGTATAGGAATTATAGACACTAAAGAGCCACCAATAATGCAAGAATGTTTAGATCGGTTAAGTCCCGATGTTAGAGTTTATGCATTATCACCATCATCAATAGGTACTTTGAAATCTATTGATGCTTGGGATAGCATAGCAAATTTTAATTCAGATACTAATAAATTTAAAAATGGGAGATCACAACCATTTTATAATATGCAAGTATGGGAAGGTAATCATTCATTTATTCACTAAAATTCTATTTCTAAATGATTTTTTGTTATTGACGCAGGAAATGGACCAGGCATTGTTAGATTTGATAATAAGGATGACACGAAGCAGTTAGAACTAGGTAGAATAGTTGAAGATTCAACCGTTCACAGCTCTATTTACGATGCTTTAAAACTGAAAAATTATAAAAATATTGATTATATATATGGCAAATCGATTCAGGCAATAGAACGTAGTGATGGAATGTTGACCGTTAGTATCGGCAGTAATAATAAAGAAATAAATAAGTTAACAACTAAATTATTAATAGGTGCAGATGGTGCAAACTCTACTGTCCGTAGATTAAGTGGTATCAGTACTTGGGGCTGGGGTTATGGTCAAGAGGCAATTGTGTGCACAGTTATGGTTGATAAATCTCATTCAACTGCGTGGCAAAAGTATATTTCAACTGGACCAATTGCTATACTACCACTTTGGGATAACTACAGCTCTATTGTATGGTCAACTAGTAGTGTAGAAGCAAAAAGATTAAAAGAGTTAAGCCCTGAAGCGTTTGTAGCTGAATTGAATAAGATTATGCAGACTCCACCAGTAACAGAGAAGTGGTTACCACCAGAATCAACGTATGATAACGTACATAAAAGTATTTTCAGTAAGTTTTTAAATAAAAGCAAAACTGAAATTATGGCGTTGGTTGATACCGCTATATCGGTAGCCCAATTAAATGACCCCTATGTCAAGCCCCCAGTCATTACTGGTATGCATAGTGTACGCGTTGGATTTCCATTGCAATTTTTACAAGCTAATACATATGTCAAGGATAATATTGCATTAATTGGAGATTCGGCACATTCAATACACCCACAAGCTGGTCAAGGATTAAACTTAGGGATTAAAGATGCTGATATTTTAGCGCATACAATTGTAGAAGCATTAGAAAATGGTCAGAATATCAGTGATGAAATGGTGCTTGCGAATTACGGTACTGGTCGGGCCCGAAATAACTTGGCGATGATGTCTATAGTTGACAGCATTCACCGCTTATTCAACAATAATAGCTTGGTAGGTGTTGAATACAGCGACACCCATAGTAATCAACATAATTCAACCATGCTCATGAAGAGTAAGCAACTAGTACGAACGTTAGGATTGTTGGGTGTACACAGTACCGGAAATGTATTGAAGAACAATATTGCCCGCATTGCCATGGGGCTGTAGTGGTCTTTGTAACTATTCATGATCTTTTATAACACCCTTTCTCTTCTATGTCTACTAGATTCATTTAGGGATTATTACATTTTTTTACCAGGTGGTTTAGAACTTTTAATAAGAAGGCAGAAAGCATCGTGCTAATGTCTTCTTCAAGCGGTGGGTCGTTGTTTGGCGGGTGTACGGATGATCGCAGCACAGTCACTCTGCGCCGATTTATATCCAGGACTCATCGCGAGATTGTTGATGGAATTCGTCATGATTTGTATCATTTGGCGATACTTCCTTTTCTCAATAATGTGAACCAAACGCGATTAAATTCTGCTTCTTCGGTTGGTGGAACTGATCTTTCATTTTTAATGTTTAAAAAGATTTGGATACAAAATAAATTGTCATTGATACATCATGCATGTCCACAGCGGTGCGATAGGGAGACATATTTACAATTTACAGCTTATGCTGTTTACGGTTTGATATATCATCGATTTAAGCAAGAAAACAGTATTTTGAAGATCCCGATTGATCTTAATCAGCTCCTTCCTGCTATTAAAGATGAGGTAGTGAGAGAAACTGTTTATAATATCGCGTTTATATATACATTATTTTGTGTATTTCATACTCAAATCGTTACAAATGACAATTTATATGAGTCGAAGAAATATACAACCCGGGGGAAAGTCCTTATGAAAGGAGTTATCAAGACGGATGCCTTGTTAAATAAAAGTAAAATATTGCACCCATTTCGTTTAGGATTCAGTGATATGAAAGAGATTTCTCAGTCGATTGACAATATTAGCTTTTTAGCACCCGTTGTGGGTAAACAAGCGTTGATATTATGGCATCAATTGCTGTTAACAAATTCATTTCATTATTGCCTAGAGAGTGGACCTCACCATGGAAATCGGTGGTACAATCACATTGACCTCAATCAAAATAGTCAATCTACCATTATCGACTCGTCAGAGACGTCCGTGACTACGCAGCAAGTAGTAAATGCACAAATGAATACGCAGCAAGCAGTTACTATTGACTCAAATCACAAGCTAAAGAAAGCAAAAGCGATGGAAGCGGTGAAACGATTACTAATACGTTGTACTGTCATGACTACTGATCCTTCTGATAATATTCCCAACAAGACAAAGGCTCTAAGTGCTGTGCAACAGCTATTAGCACGTTGTACTGATATTAATCAATCGCCAATCAGTTTTGAGCGACAGCATGAACAATCTGAACTACATGCAACATCAGGATGTCATTCAAGAAAAAAGAGGTCTATTGATACCGCGAATGCAAAGGCTCAAAAATTGGAAATAGTAGGACCGTGCGGCGTCTATGGTAACATTATTGTCATCTACAGTATATGTGACTATCGACTACAGTTACGGCGTCGGGATATCAATCCAAACACTTTAATAAGTCAGATCAGTGATAACTTTATCAACAGCCAAGTGTATCATGACAACTCTATTGATGCAATGCTGCAGAGCGATGCGCTATACGCGTCACATGTACTAGATTATGGCAACAGCAGCAGTAAAAACGGTGATTCTGCTATATTGGATGAAATTAAATTAAAACGAAAAAATTATTATGAATTTAAGAGTAAGTGGAGGCAAGGCAAAGATGCAGGAGCTGCCATCCGCAGCGACGATGTCGGCGTTGATACATTAGATGCGCCAGATATTCCACAAGAGAATGAAGAAGGTGTCGAAGTCACACCAACCGATGTCATTCATCATTCAGCAACGCCAACAATACCAGCGCCGGCACCGACTACTCGTGTGCTGCCGGTGACTACCGAGCTTCAGCATTCACTAAATCCAAATTTTGCAGACGAGTTCATGGAGTCATTGATTGGTCCTATGGTTGCTGAGCCTATTCATGCTAGTGCCTCTAATAGTGTCACGCAAGAAAGTATTGATGCCAATAACGCGCTTGAGCAGTTAGTCAAGACGATGAGTAATGTTGAATCAAGTAACGTAATGAGCAAGAAGACGGTGTATACTAGCACAAGGAAGGATAATGTAAGCAAGAGAGTAAGTGCTATAGCTGCGGTGCAAAAGTTACTGGACAAATCCGCGCCTTTTCCATTTTCTGTTGCAAAAAAACAAGGGACTCATAATACAAAGAAGAAGAGTAATTCGAGTAATGCATCGAGTGTAACCAAGCCGATTGAACCTGTCACGGGTGGTGCAAGTGCCTCAAGAAGTAGTGTCATTGCTGCACCTACTACTACAGCAACTACTACTACTGCAACTACTACTACAGCACCAACCATTACTGCAGAAAGTACTGCACCTACCACTGTTGGTCCAACTAGCAAAGGCAATATGTGGAAAAAAATCAATGCAATCGATTCTGTGAGTAAATTACTGCAACAAGCGACGGTACCAGGCAACATCCATACAAGCGAAACGCCAAGTACCAATACTACGAATATATCAAACAATAGCGAAGAGACATTAGCACAATTGCTATTGCGCGAGTTAGAAGCAAACATGAATGGTATTTTATAAAATATACAAAGTGTCAACAACTGTAACAACATCATTTTTTCCTTTTTTTTAACAAATATAACGCATCTTTCGTCTTAATCTCCTTGGGGATTAAGTAGGGACTCAGTGTAAAACGATCAAATATTTGAATTGTGTCAATTATTTCAAATTCATTTATTTTCCCGTAGTTAGTGAAGTCTTCGGTGATCAAGAAGTCGTAGGCGGCGAAGACATAGGGATCAGATGCATCATGGCCGACGGTTAATGACTCATTTTTATCGTATTTTATGATTTGGTTATACGTGTTTTCTTGATGAAATCTTGTGATACCGGTCATGCATGCAGCGGTATCCATATGAATATTAATAACATTCACTTTTTCTATTGCATAATGTAACGGAATGTGCTGATGCAACAGACGTGAAATAGCCTCACCGCCAGGGTAATTGTGATACGAGGCAATTGCAAACACTGCTGTCGCTGCGATCGTTACTAGCAATATAGCTCGAAGTCCATAATTAATTGTGAAATTCATGAATCGAACCATGAAATACTCGTCAGTGCGATAAGCGTGATCAGCATCCCTGTTGCTCTCAGCGATATTACTACCGTTTACAGTTTGCGCAGTTGGTCTTCTGTTACGTAGTGATGTCGGTGTATTCGTAGCATCACTAGTGCTATCTGTAGGCCTCGTATCTCCATTTGCTGGTACATTAATTTGTTCGAGATCCATATCGTTATATTGATTGAAAGGGAACCAATTGTATTCACTTTTCTGTGGTAATATCCGATGAATTCCAATCGCTGCTGGTAGCAATAGCAATGGCAGTGCGGGTAATATGAAGCGCAACTCTTTATGAGGCAGTATGGAGTATAATCCGATGAATAACAGTGCTGGAGTGGTGTAATAGATCATTGTTTTATTCGGATAATGGAAAAAATTGATGATGTAATTGCTAAATAATAAACTCACGGGTTTTTTCGTGGAATAACAAGGATTCGTGATACCCATTAGGCCTACTATTATGAATATAATTGAAAATGTCAATGACCTTAGAAGCGCATTGCTAAAGTACCAATGCCAAGGCATTATGCCCCATTCGCTACTTTTATTCTGTACGGTATTAAAAAACAACACAACGCCCTCTGGCCACACCAACTTATCCCAAAATATACTGTCAATAGCCACCGTTACTCCTAAACTAACCAAACCAGTAGTTATGCCAACTCTAATTGTCCTAAAGAATAATATTTCTTTAAGCGAGAGTAATTGCAGTACCAAAGGACCCAGGATAACTACAATGTCACAACGAAATATGACTGTGGCAGTGGTCAATACACCCAACATGGCATAAGGCTTTCCATCCAACCAGAATCCCCATCCATAAGTAGCTAATATAAATGCAAAGATATTAGGTAACGACCTAGATGCATAAAAGGGTACATGAAATGATGCTGCTATGAGTAGCAATAGTATATCGCCAGCACGCTTATTGTTGAATCTTTTACTTATCCTGTCTGAATAATAACAAAGTGAATGCCATGATAGCATCCCTAAAATTATGCGAACTATTAATTGAATATTCGATTTATGAAATACTACATTATTATTATTTGTCAGATTGATTATCGACACAATAACTTTGATGATGAGGACTATAGGTAATGATAAAAAGGAGATAATTAATGCGCCTATACATGTCCGTGGTACAACACCAGGAAATTGAAAATGATCAAACTCTGAAAATAATAAATTTCCTTGCATATATTCCAGCATATCATGCATGGCTTGCATGTTGAATGATTCTTCTACTTTGGTGTATGGACATAACAGCGCATACATCGCGATAACAACCAGCAGCAAAAGCTTCATTCTGTGCGTCTTTCTATCCCACCCTCTCACTCACTGATGCACGCTTCCTGTCGTAGTTGCAATTAAATAGCTTGTGTAAATGGTAATTTTAAAAAAATTAAAAAATCTATTATCCTTAAAAATTTAATAAAAAATCACTTTCGTGTACCGGTGTCTAACCGGTGCTGGTTGATTGAATTTGAATAATCATGTTAATTATTAATCCCATCTGCTGGAACCGCAGGAAGTCGCTTATCCGAGTGCTAACAGAGAATGGCTACACCAAATCGTCAGCATCATATTCATCGACCATGACTTTGCCTGTGAGGTTCAAGAGTGCTTTTAACAATGAGTCCTTGTTGAGACTCATCGTCAGGTGGATCTTACGAAGTAACGGCATACAAATTTCTGTATAAGTAATTACCAAAAGTCTTCTGCGTCGTTTTCAACTCTTCCTATTGATAAACCGGTATATAAAGCGGAACTAACTACCTCTAACTAAGTGAACTTGGAACAGTCACCCGGAAGTGCGGTACGTATTAGAGGTAACTGAGTAAACACCGCACCAATAGGTGAGTACTCTTGAATAAAGAGAGGATGGTGGCGCACACGCAGTGCGTGGCTGCCGCTTTGCTATTGCTGGTGACGATGATGTGGTCGAGCGAAATCGATTACTCGTGTTTGCATCTGAATGATAGTTGGGTTGTAAGCGGATACAGCAATATTTACCAAACCGAGGCGAATATTTATCGTATATCCGTCGATTACGATAAAAGTTTAGTTATTGTTTATTCGCATGGAATTCCGGATTATGACAGAAATTTCACGACACAAGACATCACATTTTTAAATAGTAGACCGAAAAAAAGTACTGATTTCAGATCAAATTCTATGACTATTAAAAGTGCTGGTGATTATGTAGAGTTTGGTGAGGATATTGGATTTACTACATCAGGCTGCAGTATGGGATATTGGCCACCTGGACCAGTATGCGCTGCGGAACAAACTGGTGCGGATGCTATAACAAGTTTTTCATTACTACCTGCTGAGGAAGGTTCAACATCTGGTTGCTATATAGGTAACGGCGTGCAAGGACTTTTAGTTAATGGTGTTGCACTATTTGGTTGGAGTGATACTAATAGTTATAATAGTGAAGGTATTTGGCATCAAACAGCTATTTCATTCGAGTTTTATGACTTTGATATCTGTAATGGACACGCTGCTATGGGATTGTATCACCATCATACTTATCCTCCATGTTTAGCGGAAAAATTGAATGATACTGGTCAAGGTCACTCCCCTATTTATGGATGGATTAAAGACGGATTTCCTATTTATGGACCTTACCAAAGTGCCAATACTTTAGCAGAATCATGTTGGAAGAAACGTGATTATTCTGCGTCATCATCTACTGGTTGTGGGGTGAGTAATAAACGATCTTGTATATATGAAGATCCGCTTGATATTTCCCAAGGTACTAAAACCGTTACTAATGGTCCATTGACTACTGCCACTGTAACCAGTCTAAGTGGTAATAGCTTTACTGCAGTATCAGGGTTTTATTACGAAGACTACTACTACGATTCAGTATGTGGATCCTCGGGAGGTCAGTATTTAAATGAATATAATGGTCATGATCATGACGATTTAGGTTTCCATTACCATTTTACTATTGATAGCAGTAGTAACCCTGTCTTTCCATATTCAATGGGTGTAAAATTTTACGGTTGTATCGCCGATGATTGTTTTACCGACATCCCGGATCATCGCAGATTGGATGCTGTTGATGATAACACTATATACCCTTTAGGTTGTTAACCATTTTCATATTTATTTTTTTCACAAAACTGATTTTATTTTTACTTATTAGGACCTTCGCCGTCACCTTATAGTAATGGTAATGTTGGTGTTCCTCCAGGACCGCCCCCTGGAGGAGGTGGTGGACCACCTGGACCACCTGGGCCACCGCCACCAGGTCCTGCACCTGGTCCTTCGCCTACTGGTACATCAGTATGTAAGCCTCAAGTGCGTGCGATGGATTTATCTAAGTCTTCTTGTGTAAATTCTGATCATGATTCGTCATGGGCATATCGCGGCTCAACAGATGGTGATGACTATAACGATGAAATTGATTCGTCTTCGTCTGGAAATAATAGTTCCGATGATAGCGGTGGACTAAGTGAAACTGGTATTATCGCTTTATCTGTTTGTTTAAGTGTCTTCTTTTGTAGTTCTGTGATTGCATATTTTATGCAACAATCGTGGTACGGCGCCAGTTCTGCCCAATCTAAAGTTTATGTTGCGCATCAAGTACAAATGGTGCATGTCGACCAGCCGCAGACTGACTTGGGAAAAGGTAAGCCCAAGGGTAAGTCTGCAAAGGTTCCAATTGCTAGTGCGTATACAGTATAACTAACTTGTTTATGATGTATTAATAATTGTCTTCGTGTTTTACTTACGAATAAAATGTGCATTTTATGCCTTGATATTACTCTTGCCATTACCCAGCACCATGTTCATCACTATGTCAAAGTTGCAAAATTCCGGAACCATTACCGGTACCTTTGAAATTCGGTACACCTACCTACGGAGGTACGACAAAGGATTTTTCTCGCGTCGCTACTCGATGGCATGCTTGCGGCCGATGAAGTGGCTGGTGATGCTTCGTTATCAAGCCACGTGCTAAAATTGGACGAAGTTAATTTTCAGACGTTTAATGGTACAAGTACTCAAGGATGGATC
>JACCDO011048255.1_pt1 | contig 16625 bp, 14 predicted proteins | sample 7446101 | NCBI WGS metagenome assembly JACCDO01 (sample SAMN15323440, study PRJNA562643) | freshwater metagenome | isolation source: river surface water | place: USA:Blue River Watershed | collected 2017-08-16 | reverse complement strand
CTCGATACAAAAAAGATTATAAGAGTCAGAGCGGGTATGTTTTTTAAACATCCAGACAAGACTCCTCATATATGCCATGTTGATGCTAAGGTTCCTCATACTACCGCAGTATATTATGTAAACGACTGCGATGGTGATTTACTATTGTACAACGAAACTTTTAAAACACATCCCTGGAAAAAACCAGAACTACCGACAGAATTTGCAAGATTTTCTCCCGCCCAGGGAAAATTAGCTATATTCGACGGTCAACATTATCACGCAAGTTCGTATCCTACAGTAAAACCTTTAAGACTAGCTATCACATTCAATTTTTTAGATTAGCCTAGTAGTTAAATATCGTATGATGACCACACGAAAAATTTTCAGTATCCCATTTAATCCAAAACTCAACGAAGAACAATTTAATGAATTTTATTCTTTTTGCGAAGAATACAAAGATTGGATAATAGACATTTATTTTACCTCTAGAATAGCACCGTTTAATCAAGACGCTATGGGTGATATCTTTGTTGTAGAAGAAGATAAAATCAGCCTAATAGAAAACGCTTTAAACATACAAAAATATTTAGGTATTCCTGTTAGTGCTACTTTTAATAATACAACAGTGGCTCCAACGCAGAAAAATCTAGATACTTTCATTAAAAATTTTAAACCTCTATATGATGCAGGAATAAGAAATGTGACGATTCCTCACACACATTGGATGGCCACTGGACAAATTAAAGCAGCATTTCCTGAGCTGTATGTTAAGAATACTATTTTGAGAGATGTAAGAACTGCTGTCGAAGTGGTTAATCTTGCTAACTATGGATTTGATTATATCAATCTTGATAGAGATCTGATGCGTGATAGAGACACATTGCTGAGATTAAAAACAGCAAAAAAATGGATCAAAGAAAATCTTAATAAAGAAATCAAATTTAGTCTGCTGGCAAACGAAGGATGCCTAGGAGCCTGTCCTATGATGGTCGAACACTTCGAATATAATAATAATCGTGTAGGCACGCAACCACAATATTTCAACGATCCTATCAGCAGAGTAAGTTGTCCTAAATGGGAAGTTGACGATCCAGCAGTGTTTTTAAAAACTGCTAATTTTAGTCCGTGGAAAGCTGACTGGGATGATTATCTAGATAATCTAGGTATTGATGTTTTTAAAATGCACGGCAGAGAAAGCATTGATCGGTTGTACGAAACAATGACGCTGGTCAAAAGATATGCAGCCGGGGAAACTTTTGTCTGGGACAGTTTTGAAAACTGGATTAAAGAATCTAATCTGGAAGAAAGACCCATAGAGATATGGAGAGATAAGATAAGAAACTGCAAATTTGATTGTTGGGAATGTCAGTATTGTGACAAGATACACGAGAAAAAGAGTCCTTGGGATTATTCAGATCTAGTAAAACACACAGCGCAATCGGTTTTAGATTCAGGCATACCTAAAATCAATAATAAGATACCTGGTCTAACGAGTATGAGAGTACAGACATTGCTTAATTCCATAGCCAAGGGTGTAGGTTCCTATCTAGAAGTTGGTAGTTACTTAGGAGCAACAGCCTGTGCAGTATTACAGAACAACAATCTAAATGCCTACTTTATCGATAGTTGGAAACAAGATCTTCAACCTAATTCCGATAACAGTGTTCTATCCAGCAACGATAAAGAAAAATTTATAGAGAATATCGAAAAATACAAAGGATCTTCTCAGGTACAGTTATTTGACTGTGATTTATTCGAAGCACCTGTAGAAATGCTACACAATCAAATACAAATGTTTTTCTATGACGGCCCGCACGACAAAGAAACAACCAAGCAGGCAGTTCAGTATTTCTGGAGCACATTTAAAAACGAAGCAGTTTTAATATTCGATGATGCGAACTGGGAAGGAGTCATAGAAGGTGCTAACGAAGGTATACGAGATATGCAAGGACAGGCTGTTTACAAAAAGACGATTTTAAATAGTGAAGAAAGTCCGTCAGAATGGTGGAACGGATTATATATAGTGGTGATTAAAAAATGAAAATTACTAAAGCAAATAGAATCACGATTTTTGGAGGCGGAACCAGCGGATGGTTAACCGCAGTTTATCTAGTAAACAATCTGAGATTTCCCTGCGAGATCACGCTCATCGAAAGCACAGTGATTGGACCAATTGGTGTAGGCGAAGGCACACAACCAGCCACAGCTAGATTTATGTATGATGCCGGAATACCGCCTAAAGTTTGGATGAAACCCAGCAACGCAGCATTTAAGTTCGGTGTTGAGTTTTCCGGGTGGACCGATGAAAATTATTTTGTTGATAACGATTTTATAGAAAACACAAGGATCACTGATAGATTTTACACCACTGATTATTTTGTAGACAAACCTAAAGAAGAATATTTCAAATGGCTGCCGTCTTATAGGATGGCTAAAGAAAATAAAAGTCCTAAACTAGCAGGCTTTGATACTAATTTTGGTTTCACTGACGACAGACAATTTGGTGCTGTGCATTTTGCTGCTTTTGATATTGTAGATACTATTAAAAAATTAGTAGGCGACAAAATAAAATATTTTGATACAAAAATTGTTGACATTAAAACTAACAATGATGGTATCGAATCGTTGACTGACGAACAAGGAAGAGTACATACTTCTGATCTGTTTATAGACTGTACCGGATTTGCCAGTTTACTATTAGAAAAACATCTCGGCGTAGATTTCGAGTCAGTCAATAATATACTGCCTTGCGATAGAGCAGTGGCGATGCCAAAGCAGTATACTGATCCTGCTAAAGAGTGTCATCCTTTTACTAAATCTACAGCTATGAATGCCGGCTGGAGATGGACTATTCCTATCTTTAGTAGGATAGGTAACGGTTATGTTTATAGTAGCAAATACATTACTCCAGAAGAAGCAGAAAAAGAATTAAGAGATAGCATAGGAGAGTACGAAGCTAAAGCTAATCATTTACAAATGAAGTGCGGCATCCATCGTGTAATCGCACATAAAAATGTAGTAGCCGCTGGGCTCAGTGCAGGATTTGTCGAACCGTTAGAAGCTACCGGTATTACTTTTACCACTAAAGCCGTTGAAATATTAACTGCATTATTAAATCGTAACCAAGGTGTCTGGAACAACAACGACAAAAAACAGTTAAATGATGTCTATGCAAAAACATTCTGGGAAATAGTGGCATTTATTTGGATCCATTATCACTTCAGTACTAAGAAAGATACTGCTTTCTGGAAAGACATCCATCGTCAAAGTGCAGAAGATATACCGCCACAGGTTTTAGATATTGTGAATCAGTTTGTGCCGTCACCGTCTAGAAATTTTTTCATATATCCAGAAAGCAACTTCCATGTAGGACACTGGTTTAGTGTGTTACACGCAGGCGGAGTTTATAAAAATCATCCGGAAGTGTTAACTGGAGACTATAAAAAATATGCAGAATATTTTATAGAAAATAATAAATTCAGAACTGATAAAGTGATGGACACATTTCCTAACCATTATGAATTTTTAAAATCTTGGTATGAAAAATAATCAACTCACCCTTTCTAGAGCCGACCTTTTTCGAACCAATGTAGGAACTGCTGAACAACGGCAATCTCTGATAAACGAAATTTTAGAACTAAAACAACAAAACAGTGGCATTGATAAATCCAACGAAAAGTGTTGGAGATATAATAATCCTTGTAAAAACATAGATTGGCTGATGAACGAAATTTTAGATTTACTCGATTCTGCTATCGATTTTTACGATTCACAAGATAAAATATTTTTTAATAGAAACAGATTAGATTTAGTTAAGGTTGATTATTGGGCGAATGTTAACGAGCCTAACAGCCGTAATGCCATACATTCTCATAAACCAGCACAGTTTAGTGCAGTATATTATCTCCAAGCAACAAATACAGGAATGATTCGATTTATCAATCCTGCTAATATTATGGCAGAGTGCAATCCCGGATCACCTTATACTGCGGATATAGCGATACAACCCTTAGACGGAGATTTGATCCTGTGGCCAAGTTGGATGCCTCACGAAGTAGAAACAAATCTTTCTAATATCCAACGAATAAATTTAGCTTTTGATCTAATCGTAAAACAATGAAATTAGAAAAAGAAATACTTTGGCCTATAGATTTCAGAAAATATTCTGTAGATTTTTTAGATGAATCTCAATATCTGATAAATTTACTAGTCGAATTAAAAGACTCCGGATGGTACAATTCAGCTGAAAAGAATTTCAATACAACTGTGAAAGGATATCAACCAGACATAGATATTCTTAAAATCGATCATCCTTGTATAAATTCGATAAAAGAAAAAATAATTGCTCCTATAAGCCAAGAGTTTTGGCAATCTTTAATTAAAGATAAATTTGAAACGAAAGAAGATTTAGAATTAGTTCATAAAGCTTGGTTAGTAGAATATAGTCCGGGAGCATATCAAAATTTGCATGTCCACAAAACAAGTTTATTTACAGCCGTATGGACTATATATCGAGAAGAACAAGAAAAAGGTGCAGGACAATTACATCTTCATAACCCAATAATCGAAAGTTGGACTCTAGGATTCTATCAAGAAACTAAAAAAATAGATTCTATGGAAGGTGATATTTTAATTTTTCCAGCGTGGATTCCTCATAATGTTACACCTTGTTCTGCTAAAAGAATAGTATTTGTTTGGGATACAATAGCGGTACCTAAGTATGCGTAAAATAACATTTTTTTCTTCAGTTGACGGAGTTGCTGATGCGTTTCCTGTAGACTATGCTAGGAATTTTAAATTCAATTGGGTTGAATCTGTCAGGAAAGATTATAAAGAAGTCGCTGAAAAGAATCAGCACAAAAGATTTAACCATCTAGCAAGATGTCCGGGCGTGTTTGATTTAATAAACACTGGATTTATAATTCCTATGCCTTGGGATATTACTATCGAAACCGACGGAGACAGTATGCACTTCGGTTGGAATATGCCTACTAAAGACATCGAAGACTTATTTGATTCTCCAGTAATCACTGCTCATATGCCTAACGGAATCGCTAAACACTTGCCTACAAGACCATTTAGTTTAGAATCCATCATAAAATTAAATACTCCTTGGCATGTAATCACACCGCCCGATGTAAAATTTTTAATGATACCGATCCCCTATCCAGATAGCTACGAGTTTGAAAATGTTATCGGTATGCTTGATACTAGCGTTAGCAGTGAAGTAAACTTCCAACTGAGATGGAATGTTACAAACGGAATCCATACTATCAAAGCAGGAACTCCTATGGTTCAATTACTTCCTCTTACAAATGAAAAGTTTGAATTAGAAGTTAGAAATCAAACCGAACACGACAAGCAGTGGTTGAAAAAACGCAGATATCTAAATAATTGTACATATTTTATGAAACGGAATCTAATACAATCTGTGTATCATAAGTTTCATAAAACTACAAAATCTATATTAGATATTTTACATTTCCGCTAACAGTTATTCTAGATATATTTTTATCTGACTGGAACGGATAAACGCAATGTTGCATAGAACTAGGGAATAGGCAACATACGCCGTTGTATGTTCTATCAGCCGGAATCATGATATGATTGATAGTACCGTTGGTCTGTGTGTAGGTAAATTCAAAACATCCGTTTAATCTCGCACCTACAAGATCTTTAGTCATTTCTTCGTAAGTGTAGGGAACAAACATCCATATAACAAAACTGAAAATACCCGGATGGCAGTGATTAGGATTTATATCTCCGGGCTTTTGAAAATTAACCCAAAGATCTGATATTCCTATCGGAGATCTTTTATTGACAAAGTCTTGTGATATAACATATCCAGGAAACTGTTTGTCATATTCTGCTATCATCTCAACGATAGATTGTTCTAGTATATCTTTATGATCTATAAGATCATATGAATGTTCGATAGTAGCAACCAATTTTGAAGAATAATTAGAGAAGCTTTCTGGATTTTTATTAATATCATCTATGACAGATGCTAGCTTTTTTAAAACTTCATTTGGAAGTTTAGCTGTGAGATAACCAAAATTTGGAAAGTTATGATGTTGTATGTCCATAAAATAATTTATCCTGTTTTTTATTCTTTAAATAAAAGATGAAACAGAATAAATTCGTTACTGAAATATACAAAGGAAATTTTGTTATCGCTCCCGAAGTCATAGAAAAATATAAAAAATGGAGTGATTTTGAAAAAGAACTAGATCCCCTAGGAAGGAGCGATAGTACAACTTTAAAAGGTTGGCAATATTCTTTCAATAACAATGATAGTCCACCTGACTGGTTAGAGGATATATTTCCGCTAATCAAAGAAATAAAAAAAGAAATTGGTTATAATACTGTCAAAAGTATGTGGACAGTACAATATGAAAATGGAGGATTCCAGGATCCGCATTTTCATCAACCCGGTAATAATCTTTATACCATAATAATTAATATTTTTGGACAGGGCGAATTAATTTTATTCGACCCGAGACAACTGGCCACAGCTCACGGTGCTAGTATAGTCGAAATAGAGAACTTAATGCCGGGCGATTGGTATGCTATGCCCTCTTGGCTAGTTCACAGTACACGGCCCTGTAACGGAGAACGCATTATTTTAGTAATGGACGTTCATCAATGAAAAATAGCTAAATACTGTATCCAGCAGATTATACTATGACTAATAAAATATCAGTTAAAAACTTTAGATTACAGCCCGCAGATAGCGATTTCTTGGATAGAAAAATAGGATTCAAGGGAGAGATTTTTTACGATAATGTAGATAATACTCTGCGATACTTCGACGGAAGTACACAAGGAGGATTTGCTGCGGCTAAAGACGATCTTAGTAATGTTTCCAACGCCGATTTTTTAGCCAAAGCTAACAGTGCAGGAGTAGGTGGCGGCGGAGGTGCCGGAAACTCTTTTACTACTGTCGCTGTTTCGGGACAATCTAATGTTGTTGCAGATGCCGGTTCAGACACCTTAACTTTAGTAGCAGGCTCTGGATTATCGATAACTACCAACGCCTCAACAGATACTATTACTTTTACTCCAGCAGCAGATTTTCGCCAAGTAGCGGTTACTGGTCAAAATACAATCACAGCATCAACACCAGGAGATGTTTTAAATTTTGTAGCAGGAACCAATGTTACGATCACTACCGATTCGGCATTGAATACAGTGACCATTAATGCTGTCGGTGGCGGCGGAGCTAGCAATAGTTTTAGCACAATAGCAGTGGCTGGGCAAACCAGTGTAGTTGCAGATTCTACTACTGATACACTTACTCTAATAGCTGGGACAGGTATCACTTTAACTACCAATGCCGGAAATGATTCAATTACTATTACTTCTGGCTCAGGTAATACTACTTTTAGTGGATTAGATGAAACTAACGCAGCAGGCCTAACAGTCGATGAAGTATATCTTCCTGCAATCACAACATTAAATGTAACAAATTCAGGAGCTTCTGCTTACTTGTTTGACCAATATAGCGGAAATAATCCCACAGTGTATGCTATAGGCGGAATGACTATCGCTTTTAAATTAAATGTTTCAGGACATCCTTTCTTAATTCAAGATGGAACTGGAACAAATTATAGTACCGGACTAGTACATGTTAGTACTACCGGAACTGTGTTAACCGGCGCCAGTGCTCAAGGACAAGTATCAGGTACTCTTTATTGGAAAGTTCCATCTAGTATTTCGGGAAATTATAGATATCAATGTAGTGTGCATGCTCCGATGGTCGGAGTGATTACTGTTAAGAACATTGTGTCTCTATAAGACCAGCCGCTTCTAATTCTTTTATTTGCTTGGATATTTTCTTTCGAATGTCACTAATGTTCTGTCTAGATTCATTGACAGACGCACTCATTCCTACAGTAACGGCAAATTCGTTATGATAAGAATCTAATTTTTTGACTTCGCTTACAAGATTTTGAAGAGATCTTGATAATTCAGCTCTTTTAGTATCATCTTTGATTGAAGAAATTTTTGCACTCCAGGTTTTATATTCTTCTAAAAATCTAGGATGTTTAATTAATTGCATTTTCTAACTCCAATATAGTGTCTATTTTTGCACGAATTATTTGACTATTTAATGTATTTTTTAAACCTATGTGAAGATTTTTTGGAAGATCATTTAATGAACACCAAGCTATAGTTTCATTTGCTTCAGTTAAAAATTCTTCATTAACCAAACAAACATAAGTTCCATATTCGAATCCTTTATCTTCGCTAAGGTACAGTTCAATAGGAAGTATCCTACCTTTTGAGTAGCTGTTTAAAAGTTCTTCGGCGTCTTGTAGTAAAACGCTTTTTCTAGCAAAGGTAGGAACAGTCCATTTTTGATCACTGTGGACTAACAATATTCTTTTTGTTTTTTTGGCTAGAAACAATAAACCGGCTCTTTGTTGCATCTAGTAGTTATTAGCTAGGAAGAACGAATCCCCAAGATCCTGGACCATATTCCCCTTCGAAAGATTTGAGCCACTGTTCTCCATCCCATTTGTATTGTATGCCAGTTTTGATATTTTGAATGTAGGTAGGATTTTCTCCTTCTGCCGGATCCCATATTTCTACCCAAGCCGACCCGTTCCATTCAATAATCGAATTGGCTTTGATTACCGGATCATTACCGTTAGTATCTTTCCAAGCATCGGGCCCATCATATGATTGATTATACGGAGTTTCTCCGTAAGTTCCACCCACATTAACACTATTATTCACATCATCTAACATAAGATATCTAATGCCTAATGGAATATTTGCACGACCGTTAAAAGTTACAACTGGATTGAATTTGTAAGGATCTATGATAGCATCTACGGTGCCTCTGGAATCTACACCGTTGATGGTACTTTCTGTATCTGTATTAGATGGAAATGTATCTGTGTCTAATGTTACTACGAGTATTGAAGGATCTAAAGGATTAACTACAAAGGTTCCCACGATTTCATAACCAGTAGGTTGTTTAAAATATATTTCATTTCCGGCTTTATATCCTCCCTGAACTTCTAGGATTCTATTCCAATCAAATGGTTCTCCGTTCTTTACAGATTTTTCGTCTAATCCTACTGCTAATGCTGCTGCTCCGGGCTCTACGACAGTTAAATCATATTGACCATCTGTGAGATTCCCTGTATTGGATTTGAATAATAACACACGGAATCTGTTAGTAGTAGTTCCCCAAGAACCTGTCGCTCTGTTGTAAACAAGATCAGTTAAGTTAACAATATCACCAGTTTCATTAAAAACATTATTAATAATACTTTGAACTATACCTAATTTTTTAACCTTAGCAGGCGGAGTGATCCAAATTGGTAATTCAAAATCAAGAGAACAAATATCAATATCTGATTCTGCTCCTTGCGGAATAGTCCTTGAACTAAAATTAGTGGATGTTAGATATAATGCACTCAAGCTAGTCCAATCAATATAGTTGTCTGTGGTTTGTAATTCAAGACTAGGATTAAACAATACCAGGATCTGTTCAAGTATCTGTAATTTTTGATCTGTGTTAGAACTCCAAATATCACACCTCATGGTTAATTTAAAAGGAGTGGGCATTAGTCTTTCAACAGTATAGTTGCCACCTTGCACATTTTGATACTCTATGGTTCCACCAGCATCAGTATATCGTCTTTCTCGCACATGTATTTTGCTAACAAAAGTAGCATCAGACAAACGAGCAGTATCTAATTCAAGACCAGAAATATAACAGGCCATTCTAGGCACTGTTGGCATTTTATTTTCAGAATTTTCTTTAATAATCGCAGCTACTTGGCGTGTTAGATCTCCGTACATAACAGGAATCTGACGCTCTTCACCGTCTCCCGCTTTGTACTTGAAACCGATAAACACACGCATAAACTGTGTAACATATCGTCTTATCTGGCCATCATAGAAAAAATCCATTATTCATCCGCCTGTGGTCTTAACGCTTTACTCAAGCTTTGTTTCTCTTTGGTAGCGTGTCCGTCAATAGTAGCAGTGTTATCGTTGTTGATGAATCCTGCTTTCTGTGTCTTGCGTACATCTTTACCTTCGAATCTATCTCCTGTGCCTACGTCACTCTCTCCAAGGTTGTTCATAGTCATCCTTACATTATCCTCATATTTGCGCCATCTGTTTCCATCGAATCTAAACAATCGATGAGGAAAATAATCTCTGCGCAGACAGAATTGGCCTTCTGTGGGATTGAGAGGGAATGATATGCCCGCAGTAAACGGAGCACCGTTTGGCGGTATGGCATCGTCTGTTAGATACCCTCCGTAACCTGTACCGTCGGGTGACAACAGCGTTGAACTGGCTGTCTGTCCTACATAAACAGGATCACCATTAGTGTCATATAACAGGTTGCCCTCTTCATCGGTGGCCTGTGTCTGTGCATCAACTGTAGTTGTAGTTAAATCTGTTGTGACTAGGGCAGCATTTCCATCTCCATCTCTTTGGAGAGTAAAATATTTTGTAGTGTCATAACCGCTCTTAGGAGCATCTGCATCAGCTTGATCAAGAACAGCAGCAGTGATCTGCATTTCTTTTTCGTAGGTGCTGGCAATATCTCTTAGTGTATCTGCCAATGTATAGTACGCAGTGTTTGGTGGCGCTACTCCTGTTACTTCAGTAGTAACTTGATATTTCTTACCATCAGGACCCTCCACTATTTGTCCGGGATAGTATGTTATGTTAGGATTGTATACACCTGCAAAACTTTCTTTGTCTGCAATATCGTCTAATATTTGTTTGAATTCTTGGCTATCAACTAACGGCTTGCATTTAGCTCTATACAGATGCGGATACCAAACCGCTGAAAACCCTTCGGCCGCTCTTGATATTTCTTCTATGACATAAAATCTTTTTAGGGCATATTGAAAATCATTGAGAGCGAACTCGTCTTTAAGATGTGGAAGTTCGATCACATCGCCTGCTATGAGTTTTCTGCCTATTTTTTCAACAGTATCTGTGATATGAAAAGTTATAAAAATAGTATCGTTTTGTAGAAACAGACCAAACTGGCTGAGATTAAAGTCTGTGTCCTGAATATTGTATACGCCTCTTAACAAATAAATGTCAGGGTCATATTTTCTATCTCTGTTTTCTAAAAACAGCAGATCTTGTATGTTTGTTACGCTATCTGTAGCATATGTAGGAGTAGCGGGCGTTTCTTCTAGCGACGATCCGGGACCTAAATATCTGTGTACTAGAACATCAGTACCGCCAACCTGGAACATTTCCCAGACGGTTTTATCAATAAATTTGTAGTCGTTGCCCTTTTCTGGGCGATACAGCGAGAGTCTTGGCATAGTCATATATTTACCGCAGCAATAAATAGTAGTATGAGCTCAAACGATCAAGCAAAACAAAAGGTTTACGACTACTGCAAAGCCATGCTGGGTGACGGTATGGTAGATGTAGAACTAGACCCTATACACTATGAAACAGCACTAAACCGTGCTCTTGCAGTATTCCGTCAGCGAAGCGATAATGCTGTGGAAGAAAGTTATTGGTTTTTAACCCTAGAAGAAAGCACCAACGAATATATACTACCTAAAGAAATCCAGCAGGTACGACAAATATTTCGAAGAAGCGTAGGATCAAGATCAGGTAACGGTGTAGGAGGTACTGTATTTGAGCCCTTTAATCTAGCATATACAAATACATATTTGTTAAGTTCTACCAATATGGGCGGTTTGCTTACCTATGAACTCTTTGCAGGATATCAAGAGCTAGTAGGTAAGATGTTCGGGTCGTTTATTAACTTCACCTGGCACCCACAGAGCCATAAATTAATTATACATCAGCGTCCTAGAGGCAGCGAAAGCGTAATGCTACAGGTTTACAATACCAAACCAGATTTCACTATCATCGACGATGTTTATTCTGGACAATGGATCAAAGATTATTCGTTAGCTGGTTGTAAAATGATGCTAGGACAAGCCCGTAGTAAGTTTGGGCAAATTGCAGGACCGCAAGGCGGAACGCAGCTAAACGGAACAGCATTGATATCTGAAGCCCAAACTGAAATGGAAAAACTAATCGATGATTTAATGAAGTTAGTTCCGGGCGGATCAGGATATACCTGGATTATCGGTTGACCTGTTATTTTAATATATGTTATAATGTTCTTAATTGGAGGACATTATGATCATAGGTATTTGCGGATTTATTGGCAGCGGTAAGGACACAGTCGCTGACTATCTAGTTAACTTTCACGAATTTAGACGCGAGTCATTTGCCAGCACTCTCAAAGATGCTGTAAGCGCGGTGTTTGGATGGGATCGAACACTGTTAGAAGGGCGGACCAAGGAAGCCCGAGAGTGGAGAGAGCAAGTAGATCCGTGGTGGGCGGAACGACTAGATATGCCTACACTTACTCCACGTTGGGTCTTACAATATTGGGGCACTGAAGTATGCCGAAAAGGCTTTCACGATGATATCTGGATTGCCAGCTTAGAAAATAAACTACGCAACTCTAAAGATCATGTGGTAATTTCAGACTGCCGTTTTCCTAATGAAATTTCCAGTATTAAAAATGCTGGCGGTCGAATAGTTTGGGTACATCGAGGCGAGTTACCAGATTGGTACGATACTGCTATCGCAGCGAATCAAGGACATAATTGGGCTGTGCAAGATCTTAAAATGCGTAAAATTCACGCTAGTGAAACAGCCTGGGTAGGAACTGATTTTCATCATGTGATTGGAAATAACGGTACTATTGACGATCTTTACAATCAAGTAAAACTAATAATCAGCGATGAGATCCCCTTGCTTCCAAGTAATACCAGATTTCCCCAGAATTTGGGCGCAATTGTAACAGATTGTTTTTAAGTTGCTATGGCGGCAATTATTAAGATTGCCGTCTATGTGAAACACTTTAAATACCTCTTGGTGCGGCGATTTAAAGCCGCACTTTTCGCATTGATTTTTTATCTTATACCCGGCACGATGCCATCTAGGTATGCCATGATATATACCGTGAGCTAGGCATATCTCGCATAGTTTCCTATAATAGGTTCTATTATTTTTCTTATAGTTTATAGCACACGGCCTCTGGCCGCATTTACACAGGGGTCTCATACTATTATTTAAAAAATTACACCTTTTTCTCCCCTTTTTCAATAGATTAAACCGCCCATTTTTTCTCTATGCCGCTAAATATTATGAGCAACTACTATCAGGAGATTTGGTAATGGCACTAACATCACCAGGCGTACAAGTTACGGTAATCGACGAGAGTTTTTATACACCAGCTGAACCTGGTACAGTACCTCTTATCGTTGTAGCTTCGGGCCAAGACAAACTAAACGGTGCAGGTACAGCAACAGCTACCGGTACTACTAAAGCCAACGCTGGTAAGGCATTCAAAATGACCAGCCAAAGAGACCTAACAGAATTCTTTGGAGTTCCTTTCTTTGAAAAGACAGCGAGCTCTACACCTGTACACGGATCAGAGCGTAACGAATATGGTCTTCTAGCAGCTTACAGCTTGCTAGGAGTTAGCAATTCGGCATTTATCGTCCGTGCAGATGTCAACTTAGACGAGTTGGAAGCACAAACAGAAGAACCAGGAGCTAATCCTAACAACGGACAATGGTGGGTAAACACCATTGCCACTATGTGGGGTATCCAAGAATGGAACGGTTCTGCTCCTACTGTATCAGGAGGTCAGAAGTTTACTTCTAAGACTCCTACAGTTTTAACAGATGACGATTATCCAAGCAAGATCGAAAACAACGCACCTAAAGCATCGGTAGGTTCTATCGGTGACTATGCTGTAGTAATGCAGACTGCAGAGGGCGACGATTCATTTAATCTAAATGAAGATCTAGCAAGAATTTACTATAAATCAGCAGGCAACGGCAATTTAGCAGGTGGTGGCACCGCAGTTGATGCAGGCGACTGGGTATTACTTGGTAGCAAAGAATGGAAAGCTAGCCATCCGGTAGTATCAGGAACTGCTGTATCAGGAACTGTTAGTGTTAATTTTTATGTTAATAACAGTTTAATCAGTGGTTCATATACCATGGCAACATTAGCAGCAGCTATTAGAGCTGCCAGTGTTACTGGTGTTACAGCACAGGCTATTAATAATAGACTATATATCTATACAGATGGCACATCGCAATCAACAGGCGACAGTGCAGCAGACGGTAATGTTAGATTAGAAAACGGAACATCAACCTGGGAAGCTTTAGGAATTGATGCAGGTTTATACTACGGACCTAAATTACAACAAACTCCACATACCAGCGTTCCAACATTTAAACGCAGCGATAATACTGACAGTGAAGGCGGATACCCGACAGGCTCTGTATGGCTCAAAACTACAGAACCAAATAACGGTGCTCGTTGGAAAGTTCAAAGATGGCAATCATCTACACTATCTTGGGTATCATATGATGCGCCAATTTATGCAACAACCGGAGCAGCTCTATACTACTTAGATCGCAGCGGTGGTGGTGCAAACATTTCAGCAGATTCGTTGTTTGTTCAATCAAATGCAGAAGAGAACGGCGGGTTTGATGCTACACCAGAAACAGCAAGTTTCCGTGTATGGCGTAGAAATATTTCGGCCAATGCTGCTACAAGTATCACTTCAAGTATTATCAAGAGTGGATCATTGACTGCAGGTGCTAAGACATTTTCTATCGAAGAATCTTTAAAAGCAGAATTAGCATTGAGCAGTGCTGGAGTAGTTTCTTTTACAGCAGTAGGTAATAGTACTGATGCAGATGCAATAGCAGCGGCTATTAATGCAGCAGGATTCGTAAATATCGAAGCATCAGTTACAACAATTAGTACTACTCAAGCAAGAGTAGTAATCAGCCATAAATTAGGTGGCGATTTTAGAATCACAGACGGCACAGGCAACCCTATTTCTAATGTGTTTGCAGCTTATGATTTAGAAGATAGAACAGGTTCAGAAAACCTGTATTCTCTACAAGACATCGCCCCGGGAGCTTATGCTAGTGGTGCTGGACAAGACTATCTAGCATCTGGATGGATGCCTTTAGTTGCTAGCGATCCAAGATTCGCAGCTGGTCCTGATAATCCAACCAATGAACCAGAAGATGGTCAGATGTGGTATAACCCATCGTTCGCTGATGTTGATATTATGGTTCATAATGGAAATACCTGGGTAGGTTATCGTCACAGTACATCACCTTATTTTGATGCGAACACAACCAGAGACAATTATCTACCTAAAGTAAGTGCTAGCAATCCATATGCTAGCGGTGTGAACGGTACAAAACACGGAGATCTATGGATCAGCACAGCCGATTTAGAAAATTTCCCGATCATTTACAGATACAACGAGAACCTAACAGACGTTGCTGATGCTTCAGAGCGTTGGGAATTGATAGATAAATCAGATCAAACCACAGAAGACGGTGTTCTATTCGCTGATGCTCGTTGGAATACCACTGGCACTAGCAAATCTCCAAGCAGCTTGTTAGATCTAATCACTAACAACTTCTTAGATCCGGACGCACCAGATCCAGCATTATATCCAAAAGGAATGATGCTATACAATCTAAGAAGAAGCGGCGGCAATGTTAAGAAATATAGAAACAGCTATATCGACACAACAGCCGAAAATCCAAGAACTAGTGCAGCGACATTAGCCGGAGGAGCATTCATTAGCGGTCAAGGACAGAGTATGGATACATATGAAACTGACCGTTGGACTACAGCAAGTCCTAATAACGAAGACGGTTCAGGTAGCTTTGGTCGCAAGGCACAGAGAGCAGTTGTTGTTCAAGCACTCAAGAGTGTTGTTGACACAAGTTCAGAAATCCGTGACGAAGAGCGTCGTAACTTTAACTTAATTGCTTGCCCAGGATATCCTGAGCTGATGAGCAACCTAGTTAACTTAAACATCGATCGCGGTATTACAGCGTTTGTGGTCGGTGACACACCGTTACGCCTAAAAGACGATGCAACGAGCCTAACAAACTGGGGCACCAATGCTGAGTTAGTAACTGACAACGGTGATGGCGGAATCGTTACCTATGACGAATACCTAGCTTGCTTCTATCCAAATGGATTCACTACAGATTTAAGCGGTTCGAACGCAGTTGTTCCAGCAAGTCATATGATGCTAAGAACTATTGCATTAAGCGATAATGTAAGCTATCCTTGGTTCGCTCCAGCAGGTACAAGACGAGGCGGAATCACTAATGCCACAGCAGTTGGTTATATCGATTCTCTAACAGGAGAATTCCAAACTGTTGCATTGAATGAAGGTCAAAGAGATACCTTATACGATCTCAAGATCAATCCTATTCCGTTCTTTGTAGGAGTTGGACTTGTTAACTACGGCCAGAAAACTCGTGCTAGAAATGCAAGTGCGTTGGATAGAATCAATGTAGCACGATTAGTAGTATATCTACGCAGTCAGTTAAACAAGCTTGCTCGTCCATACATCTTTGAACCAAACGATAAGATTACACGAGACGAAATTAAACAAGCGGCAGAAAGCTTATTGTTAGAATTGGTAGGCTTGAGAGCAATCTACGACTTTGCGGTTGTGTGTGATGAATCAAACAACACACCTTCAAGGATCGATCGTAACGAACTATATGTAGACATTGCGATTGAACCAGTCAAGGCAGTTGAGTTCATTT
>JACCDO012317607.1_pt1 | contig 16627 bp, 15 predicted proteins | sample 7446101 | NCBI WGS metagenome assembly JACCDO01 (sample SAMN15323440, study PRJNA562643) | freshwater metagenome | isolation source: river surface water | place: USA:Blue River Watershed | collected 2017-08-16 | reverse complement strand
CGAGCCCGCGCGTGCCGCGGGGCTCATCGAACCTCATCACCTCCGCCGAGATCGAGGCGGCCGCCCAGGACATCCAGAACGCCTACGAGCTCGTCGAGCGGCTCCGCCCGATGATGATGCGACCGCGCAACCTCTCCGCGGGGAGCGTCGGCGACGGCAACGTGTTCGGCGTCGTCGCCTACGTCGAGGAGGTGCGGCTCGGCGACGTCGAGTCCCTCGGCACCGTGATGCGCGCGACCGTCCGGGAGATCCGGTACATCGGGGCCACCGATGCGACGACGCGCTGGGGGACGGGGCACTCGAACGGGGTGATCCAGGTCGTCCTCAAGCGCTGACGCACCGCTTGCGGAAGGGGATGTCAGAGTGATATCACTTTGACATCCCCTTCACCGTTCCGGAGTCCGCGCCATGCCGCGCCAAGAGTCCTACAAGGCCGCCCCCGGCCTGCTCACCCTCGTCCTCCTCCTCGCCAGCATCGTCGTCCTCGCTTGGTTCACCGCCACGCGCTTCGTCAGTGGCGAGATGTTCCTGGGCCTCCTCTCGGCGGTCGCCTTCATCACGGCCCTGGTCGCGCTCGGTGGATTCTTCATCGTCCAGCCGAACGAGGCGAAGGCCCTCGTCCTCTTCGGCACCTACAAGGGGACGGTCAGCCAGGACGGCTTCTGGTGGGCCAACCCGTTCATGACCAAGCAGACCATCTCGCTCCGCGTGCGGAACTTCGAGACGGCCAAGCTCAAGGTGAACGACAACCACTCGAACCCGATCGAGATCGGCGCGATCGTGGTCTGGAAGGTCGTCGACTCCGCCGAGGCACTCTTCGACGTCGATGACTACGTGCGGTACGTCGAGGTGCAGGCCGAGTCGGCGCTGCGCACCGTGGCGACGCAGTACCCGTACGATTCCCACTCGGCCGGGGAGCACGCCCTCTCGACGCACACCGAGGAGGTCTCGCACGCGCTCGAGCAGGCGCTCGCCGACCGGCTGCGGAAGGCCGGCGTCGAGGTCGTCGAGGCGCGTATCTCCCATCTCGCGTACTCGCCGGAGATCGCCGCGGCGATGCTGCAGCGCCAGCAGGCGAGCGCGATCATCGCGGCGCGCCAGAAGATCGTCGAGGGGGCCGTCGGGATGGTCGAGATGGCGCTCGGGATGCTGAGCGAGAAGGCGATCGTGCAGCTCGACGAGGAGCGGAAGGCCGCGATGGTGAGCAACCTGCTCGTCGTGCTCTGCTCGGAGCGGGCCTCGCAGCCGGTGGTGAACGCCGGGTCGATCTACTAGCCGCGGCGCTCGCACCCCGACCGCCGCCGGCCCGTGGCCGAGAAGAAGGCTTTCCTCCTGCGCGTGGACCGCGCGCTGCTCGACGCCCTGCAACGCTGGGCGGACGACGAGCTGCGCTCGGTCAACGCGCAGATCGAGTTCGTCCTGCGGGATGCGCTCGCCAAGACCGGACGTGCCCCGAAGGCGCGCGCCGGTCGCCCCCCCACCGACTCCTGAGCTGTTGATGCATTCCTCGCTCCTCCCACACGCGCTCCACCGCGTCGATGGCGGCGCCGTGTCGACCGCCTCAGACGCCATCGCACGCGCCGTGCCGATCACTCGGCAAACCATCACGCGCACCATGCCAACCATCGCACGCACCGTCGCACGTACCGCGATGCTCGTCGGCGCGCTCCTTGGCCCTGCGCGGCTCAGCGCGCAGGAGGCGCCCCCACGGCAGGCGGTGATCCTCCTGCTCAAGGGGAGCGACACCGTCCTCGTGGAGCGGATCCAGCGCACCGCCACCGGCGCCACCGGGACCATCGTCGGCAACGGGATGCCTCGCATCGTGCTGCGCCTGACGTTCGCCCAGGACCATTCGATCCCGACGGCCGGCTTCGACGTCTTCGGCCCGGCCGCGGGCCCGGACGCCGCACCACTCCAGTCGGGCAGCGTGACGCTCCGCGGTGACAGCGCGTACCTCGAGGTGCGCGCCGGGGGGGCGACACGGCCGATGCAGGTGGCCACCCGGCCGGGGGCGATGCCGCTCATGAACAACGACTTCGTGGCGATGGAGCAGATGGTGCGGATCGCGCGAGCGCGCGGCGTCCGCTCGCTCACGCTCCCGCTCTTCGCGCTCGCGGGGGCGGTGACAGTCGATGGCACGCTCGATTTGGTCGGGGCGGACAGTGCGCGGCTCCGCGTCGGCCCCAGCGTGACGGAGGCGGCCCTCGATGCCGCGGGGAACATCGTCGGCGGCCAGCTCCCCGGCCAAGGGATCCGCCTCGTCGTGGTCACGGGCGCGGAGGCGGCTCGGGTGCCGTACGGCCGCCCCGACTATTCCGCGCCGGCCGGCGCCCCGTACACCGCCGAGGAGGTCTCGGTGCGGACGCCTGCGGGACACGCGCTCGCGGGGACGCTCACGCGGCCCACCGGCGCGGGGCGGGCCCCCGCGGTCGTGACGATCACCGGCTCGGGCACACAGGACCGCGACGAGTTCATCCCGTTCGCCGGTGGGGTGCGGCTCTTCCGGCAGGTGGCGGACACGCTGGGCCGGCGCGGCATCGCGGTGCTCCGGCTCGACGACCGCGGCGCGGGAGGATCGGGCGGCGACATGAACGGCACGAGCGCCGACTTCGCCGACGACATCCGCGCCGCGGTGGCCTATCTCCGCGCGCGCCCCGACATCGATGCGTCACGCATCGCGCTGGTGGGCCACAGCGAGGGGGGAATGATCGCCCCGATGGTGGCGGCGACGGATCCCGCACTCGCGGGCATCGTGCTGCTGGCCGGGCCGGCCTACAGCGGGCGTGAGATCATCGACTTCCAGACGGCCAACCTCGTCCGGGGCGATTCGACCATTCGCGCCGCCGCGAAGGACTCGGCGCTCCGCGCCGCGCGGGCCCAGTTCGACTCGACGGCGGCGCGGTCGCCGTGGCTGCGCTACTTCCTGACGTATGATCCGATCCCGACCGCGCGCCGTGTCCGCCAGCCGGTGCTCATCCTCCACGGCGCCACCGACCAGCAGGTGCGTCCGGAGGAGGCGCGTCGACTGGAGTCGACGATCCGCACGGCAGGCAACACGCGCGTGACGCTGTGGATCTTCCCCGAGCGGAACCACCTTTTCCTCCGCGACCCCGTGGGCTTCCCCGGTGGCTACGCCCGACTCACCAATCCGCGCATCGACGGGGAAGTCCTCGGCACGCTCGCCGACTGGCTCGCCACCACCCTCATCGCCACCCGCTGACCCCGATGTCGCCCGCTGCCACCGTCCGTTCCCCGCGACACCTCGTCGCGACGATCCTGTCCCTCCTCGTCTCGCTCCCGCACCTGGGGCACGCCCAGACGACCCCGGCGTGGGCACCTGCGCTCGACAGCGCCATCACCGCGGCGCTCGCGCGCACCGGAACACCGGGCGTCCAGATCGCGGTGGTGGTCGACGGGCAGGTGGTCTTTGAGCGTGCGCAGGGCCTCGCCGATGCCGAGCTGCGGCGCCCCGTCACGACGCAGACGCTCTTCCGCGTCGGCTCGGTGACGAAGATGATCGCCGCCGCCACGCTCGGCGAACTCGTCGCGTCCGGGACGCTGGATCTGCAGGCTCCGATCGACCGCTACGTCCCGGAGTTGGCGAATCGCCGCGTCGGGCGGGTGACCACGCACCAGCTCCTCACGCACACCGCCGGCTGGCTCGACCACGCGGTCGCCTACGGGCGCATGGGTGAGGGCGCGCTGGGCGAGGTGATGCGCGAGGTCGGGGACACGCTCTTCTTCACCGAGCCGGGACGCGTCCTCTCCTACTCCAACCCCGGCTTCGCGATGGCGGGATACGTCGCCGAGCGTGCCGGCGACGGTCGGTTCGGCACGCTCGCGGAACGCCGCGTCCTGCGCCCCCTCGGGATGACCCGGTCGACCTTCCGGCCGCTCGAGGTGATGACGACCGACTTCGCGCAGGGGCACCTCGGTGGATCCGGCGAGCGGGCGCTGGTCGTTCGGCCGTTCACGGAGAACACCGCGCAATGGGCGGCGGGGTTCCTCTTCTCCACCGCCGGGGAGCTCGCGCGCTTCGCGACGGCGCTGATGCAGGGTGGCGAGCTCGATGGCCGACGCGTGCTCGCCGCGTCGACCGTCGCGCAGATGACGACGGGCCATCAGGCGGTGCCCGGTGATTCCGTGGCACGCTACGGGTACGGCCTCGTGATCGGGTCGCGGAACGGGGCACGTCAGTGGGCGCACGGTGGCGCGATCAACGGGTTCGACGCGACGGTGACGATGTGGCCAGACCGCCGGAGCGCCCTCGTGATCCTCGACAACAAATCCGGCGGGCCGATGCCCGAGATCGAGGCGGTCGTCCGCGAGCGTGTGCTCGGCCTGCCGCGGCCGACGCCTCCCACTGCGACAGCCCCACGCGCGGGGACGGCGACGGAGCGAGCGCGGGTCGCCGGCACCTACGTGCAAGGCGCCACGCGTGTGACCATCACGGCGGACACCGACTCCCTCCGATTCACGCAACGTGGCGCGACGGCGACCGCCGTGCTGGTGGGTGAGGATCGGCTCCGACTGCTCGTCCCAACCGGGGATCCGATCGAGCTGCTCCTCGTCCGTGACACCTCGGGGCGCGTGCAGTACCTGCATCAGGGGCTCCGCGCGCTCGCGCGCCAGCCCTGACGAGCGCCCGCGCATGCCGATTCTCCGCATCCTCCCCATCGGTCTCTTCGCGCTGATGCTGGCCTTCGCGTTCGTGACCTACGCCGGTCTTCCTCCGGAGGTCCCGACGCACTTCGACTTCAGCGGGGCGGTGACCAGTGTTCGGGCGAAGTCGGTGCAGAGCTGGTTCGGGCTCCCGTTCATCACGCTCGGCATCCACCTCCTGCTGCTCAGCGTCGTCTACGCCCTGCCGAAGCGGCCTCATCTCTTCAACTTCCCGGACAAGGATCGCTTCCTGCGGCTCCCGCGGTCGTATCAGACCCCGGTGATCGCCGTGATGCAGTCGACCCTGGATCTGACGTCGCTGCTGGTGATGGTCGTGATGGGGCTCGTGCAGGTGATGATGTGGCGCGCCGCGCACGGCGCGACCGACCGCGTCCTGCACGTGGTGATGCTCATCGTCCCGGTGGTGCTGGGGCCCACGATCCTGCTCAGCGTGAGCCGCGTCTCCACGGCCGTCGATACCGCCGAGCGTCGCTGGCGGGAGGATGAACGGGCCGGGCGCGTACGGTAGGCACGCGGCGCTGCCCGGGCACGCGCGCGGCGACGACCGCTTCTACCGGTACGTCTCGAAGAACCCCGTCCCTTCACCGGAGATGGGCCGGCCATCGAGCCGACCACTCAGCCGCGCGACACCCTTCATCTGGACGAGGATCGTGCGCACGGCCATCGCCGGGGCGTCACTCGTGCTGCCCCGCGTGCGCCGCAGGTCGCTCGCCATCGCATCCTCGATGGCCAGGGTGAGACGGAGGGTGTCCGCGCCGCGGGCATCGACCATCTCCGCACGTGCCGGCACGCGGATGGTGCGCCCCTCCACCACACGCGTCCCGCCGTCCTCGTAGCGGATCGTGGTCGGCCGGAAGACGGCGCGGAATCCCAGGGAGTCCACGAGATAGAGGAAGAGCGGTTCGCGCACGTCGTCCGCCCCGCCGCGATGCACCCGGCCGTAGAGCAGCGTGTACGCTCCCGCTCGCGCCGCGCCCCATTCCCACTGCACGTCGCGCCAGACCCCCCAGTTGTGGTCGTGGTACGCCTGCGCCCCCGCGAAGCGCTCACAGCGCCCGGCCACGCAGAGCTCGCCGTCGGCGTCGGCGCGGAGCGCGGGGACGGCATAGCCGCTCACGAGCGCCTCGCCGCCGATGCTCGCACCGGGGAAGTACGCGTTCGGCGCGGGTGTGACGGTGAGCGCAATCGTCGCCGGTGCGCCGGTCCCCTCCTCCCGCGCGTGCGCCGTCACGCGATACCGGCCATCCGGGAGCACCTCCACCCGGTCCTCGCCGAGTGCGAGGTCGGCGCGCGTGGTATCGAGCGCAATCTCGCGCGACGGCACGAGCCGCACGAAGCGGCGCTCCCTCTTCCCCTGCTCGTGCACGGTCAGGAGCACCTGTCCGCCCCACTCGCCACGCGGCACGTCACCGCCGACCGCAAGCGTCAGGAAGGCCCAGCGGCGCCGGTCCGCCGAAAGGACGTTGAAGTAGTGCCACTCGCCCCAGGTGCGCCGTTCGTCGGCCGGAACCACCTCGGGGGCGCGATCGCACCGGTCGATCTCGTGGCGGAGCTCCGCCGCCGTCGGCGCGAGCCACCGGCGGTCGGTATCGTCGTCCGTCCACGCGCCCGCGACCACTTGGGGACCGGCACCGACGGCGACAGTCGCCGACGGAAGCTCCCCCAGCGCGCGCACGGGATGCTCGACACCGGCATGGCGCACATACAGAAGCACCCCATCGGTCTGCGGGGCGACGGCGGCCACGCGCGACGCGAGCCGCGGCGACGCGAGCAGCTGCCGATGCACGAAGCGGGCGTTGGCGACGGAGACGAACATCCCGCCGACCCCGCCCGTCTTCATCACCTCGAGGTCGAGCCCTTCGGGAAGTACCGTGACGTCGCCGCCACCCACCAGCTTCTCGTCGAGTGACTGGGCGACCATCGCCTCACCGATCGCGAGGAGGGTGATCATCACGCCGACGCCAAGCCCGAAGCCGCCCAGCAGGAACGCCGACCGCCAGGGGCGGTCGAGCAATCCGCGGAGGGCGAGCCGCCAGATCACGCGTCGGGCCCGAGCGGACGACGCACGATATCGTCCACGACGATGCCGTCGCGCATATGCACGACGCGACGCGCGGCCTGTGCGAGCTCCTCATCGTGCGTCACGGTGACGATCGTCGTGCCGTCTCGATTGAGTCGATCGAAGAGCGCGATCATCTCGGCGCCGGTGCGCGCGTCGAGCTCCCCGGTGGGTTCGTCGGCGAGCAGGAGCGCGGGGCGGTTAGCGAGGGCGCGGGCGATGGCGACGCGCTGCTGCTCGCCCCCCGAGAGCTGGAAGGGGCGATGGTCCGCTCGCCCCTCGAGGCCCACATAGGCGAGGAGCTCGCGCGCGCGCGCCTCCCGCGCGGCCCGCGGCATCCGCGCCTCCGCCATCGGGAGCTCGACGTTCTCGGCGGCGGTCAGCGTCGGCATCAGGTAGAAGCGCTGGAAGACGAAGCCCACGCCGGTGAGCCGGAAGCGCGTGGCCTCCGTGTCCCCGAGCGCGGAGACGTCGCGGCCCGCGATCACGATGCGGCCCGCCGTGGGCCGGTCGATCGCCCCGAGGAGATTGAGCAGGGTCGACTTGCCGCAGCCGCTGGGCCCGACCACCGCGACCCATTCGCCGGCCAACACCTCAAGCGAAAGGCCGCGCACCGCCTCGACCAATCGGCCGGCGAGCGGATAGGCGCGACGGATCTCCTCCGCGCGCAGCACGGGTGTGGCAGCGGTCATGCGACGGCCTCCTCCCGGAGGGTGGTGGCGATGGGGAGCGTGGCGGCGCGCCAGGCGGGCCAGATGCCCGCGGCGATCCCGCACACGACGAGGAGCCCGAGCGCACGCACGGCCGCGATCGGCTCGAAGCGGAAGAAGTCGAATGCCGCCGGCAGCCCCGGGAAGGTGGCGAGGATGCCGTTGAGCCACCGCGCGGTGACGAGCCCGAGCCCAAGGCCGAGCGTCGCGCCGGTGACGGAGAGCGCGACGCCCTCGAGGACGATCTGCGCGACGATGCGCGCGCGCGCCACGCCGATGGCGCGCATCACGGCGATCTCGCCGATGCGCTCGTTCACGGAGACGGTCACGAGGGTGGTGACGAGGAGGAAGCCGACGGCGAGCGAGACGGAGGCGAGGATGAACGCGAGCTGGCGGAAGTAGCCGAGGCGTTCGTCGACGAACTTGAGCGCGGCCTCGGTGGAGAGCGCCGTGAGTCGTGGCTCCCCCGACTCGATGCGCCGGGCGAGCGCCTCGGCGTCAGCGCCCGCGCGGGTCTCGACGAGGAGCACCGAGACGCGACCGGCGCGGTCGGCCCCGCCCATCGCCTGTGCGGTGGCCAGCGGCACGGCGGCGGCCCGGTCGGTCGCGGCGAGCATCTGGAAACGGCCGCGCCCCACGACGCGCACGAGACGCTCCCCGGTGGTACGGCGCAGCTGCGGGTCGTATCCGCCCGCCACGCGCACGGTATCGCCGAGCCGGCGTCCCGTCGCGGCGAGCCACGCGGCGCTCACGACCATCTCGTCGGCGGACGCGAGATCGCGCCCCGCCTCAAGCTGGTAATCCCCCTGTGCCGCTGGATCGATGCCGAGGAGGAAGCCGGCGACCATCCCGGAGTCGGTGGCGATGAAGTGCTTGCCGCCGAGGACCGGGCCCACGCGCGCGACATCGGGATCGGCGCGCAGGGCGGAGACCAGTGCCGCTGCCCCGCCGACTGTGGCCTCGGAGTCGAACGGCATCGTCCCGCGCGGCGTCAGCCGGAGCTGGAACCCCTGCTGGTCGATGAAGCCACGGAAGCTCTCCCGCATCCCGGAGCCGAGCATCACCATGTCGAGGAGCATCGCGGCCGCGACGGCGACCCCTGCGATGGTGAGCGCGGTGCGTGCGCGGCGGCGGAGCAGCGCCGCGAGGGCCAGCCGCGTGATCATCGTCCGCTCCCGCTCATCGCCCGACCAGGGTGAGGGGCGCGGTGCGCACGAGCCGTCGCCCCGCGACGAGCCCGCTCACGACACCGAGCACGAGGGAGAGCCCCACCGCGAACGCGACGATCCCTGGCGTCACGAGCGTGAACCGAAGCGGCGTCTGGTAGACGCCCTGGTAGTACCAGTTGACGATGCTGGACGCCCCCCAGCCGAGCACGGCACCGAGGAGGCTCCCCGCGAGCGCGACGAGCGTCGCCTCGAGGACGATGGCGCGGAGCACCGTCGCACGCGAGCAGCCGATCAGGCGGAGCGCCCCGACGTCGCGACGCCGTTCATCGACCTTGAGGAGGGTGATGCAGAGGAGGAAGATCGCGCTCGCGACGATCGTGATCACGCCGATCGCCCGGTGGAAGCGGTTGACGACGCGGAAGGTGGACGACGTCTCCACCGCGACGGCGCGCGCCGGGTAGGCCCGGAACCCGAACGCGACCTGATTGATGGCGTCCGCCAGTCGGTCGGGGGCGTCAGCCGGATCGGCGGTGCCGTCGATGCGGGAGCGGACGGCGAAGCGACCCACACGGTCACCGCTGCCCGTCAGCGCCTGCAGGTGATCGAGATGCAGACGGACCTTGTACTCGTTACGCGCGACTTCGCTCGGGTCGGCCCCGCGTCGTGTGATGGCGGCGATGCGCACGAGCTCGCCCGTGGCCCCGGCGACGGCGGCGAGGCGGACGGTGTCCCCCACCGCGAGGCCTGTCGCCTCGGCGAGACGTTCGTCGATGGCGATGGTGCGGTGCGCGGGCTCAGCCGTGCGCGAAGCCTGCGCGGGGAGGGCGGCGGGTCGGAGGACCGGCAGCACCAGCGCGCCGATCAGACAACCGGCGAGGATCGTGTGGGGGGAGGGGCGCATCGGTATGTGGCGACTCCCCGACGTATGCCCGGGACGCGCGGGAAGTTCCCGCTAGCGGCGCGATGTCCTCGGGGCGGGGATCCTCTGGCCGTGCGGATCGAGCGTCGGGTGCCCGAGGGCATCGGCCATCCGTGCGATCAGCCGGTCGCTCGCCGCGTGCTCCAGCCGTTCCGCCTCCTCGTGCACCTCGTCCCCGACGAAACCGAGCCGCTCCACCAGATAGGTCTCGATGACACGGTGGCGACGGATGAGGAGGAGCGCCTCGCGCCGCCCGGCCGCGGTCAGCCGGGCGCCCCGATAGCGCTCCACCTTCACGAGGCCCAGGCGCGCCAGCCGGCGGAGCATCCCACTCACGCTCGGCGCGGCGATCCCGAGGCGGGCCGCGATGTCATTGGTCCCAGCCGGCGCGCTACTGTGCTCGAGCGCGTGGATCGCCTTGAGGTAATCCTCGGCCTGGCGGGTGAGCGGGGCGGCGGCGCGTGGCACGCGGGGAAGTTAGCGCACAGATTCGAGCATCGCGTTCCCCTCACTCGAGTCCGTGATGCCCCTTATGCGCCCATTCACTCGCCTCTGCCCCCCCGCTCGCACGCTGCCGCCCTTCCGTGCACCGCTCCTCGGCGCGGCATTGCTGCTCGTCGCCCGCATCGCGCCGGCCCAGGCGCCGACGCCGGCCGCGGCGCCGACCGCAGCCGCAACAGCCGGTCCGGCGTCCGCCAAGCGTCCGCTGACGATGGAGGATCTCCTCTCCTGGAATGGCATCCGCACCCCGACGCTCTCGAACGATGGGCGCTGGATGGCCTACGTGCTCGCGCCGAACGAGGGGGATGCGCACGTCGTGGTGCGCGGCACCGCCGCCGGAGCCACAGAGACGCGCGTCGCCATCGGCGAGCCGCCCGCCGGGCTCGGCGGTGGGAGCCCAATCGCGATCTCCGGGAACAATCGATGGGTCGCCTTCACGGTGTATCCCACGGCCGAGGAGGCGCGGAAGGCGCGGCGGGACCGCAAGCCGCTCGTGACCAAGGTTGGAGTGATCGACCTCACGACGGGCACGCGGCGCGAGTTTGAGCGCGCCCGGAGCTTCCGGTTCGCCGGGGACCGCTCGGATGTGATCGCCGTGCAACTGCTGCCGCCCGATGCACCGGCGGGCGGCAACGGCGCGCCGGCCGCGAGCGGCTCGACACTGCTCGTCGTGGACCTCACCGGTGGTGCGCCGGTGACACTGGTCGGCGTCGGGGAGTTTGCCTTCGACGCGGCGGGGCGGTACCTGGCCTGGACCGTAGACCAGCGCGACCAGCTCGGGAACGGCGTGCAGCTCCGCGAGCTCGCGACGGGCGTGGTGCGCGCGCTCGACGGGGCCAAGGCGCAGTACCGGCGGCTCGCCTGGGCCGACACGGGTGATGCGCTCGCGGTGATCCGTTCGGTGGCGGACTCCGCCGCGCGCGACACCGCATCAACGGTGCTCGGGTGGGCTCGGCTCGCCTCGCGCGCGCCAGTCACCATCACGATCGACGATAAGAGCGCGGGGATGCCACAGGGTCTGATGGTGAGTGCGGACCGCGCCCCGCGGTGGAGTGACACGCAGGGCACGATCTACTTCGGGCTACGTGAGCCGCGGCCCGCGCCCCCGGCTTCGACGGCCCCACCGGTGGGCGGCGGGGCGAGTGCCCCCGCGCCTGGCGCGGGCGCGGGGGGACAGATCGCTCCGGCGCGGCAGGACGAAGACACGCCCTCGCTGATCCTCTGGCACTGGAAGGACCCGCGGCTCCAGAGCGCGCAGCAGGTGACCGAGTCGCAGGACCGCAGCTTCAGCTATCTCGCCGCCTGGCATCTGGCGACGCCGCGGATCGTCCGGCTCGCCGATGCCACTGTTCGAGATGTGGTCGTGGCCGACGGCGACCGCTGGGCGCTCGGTGGCGACGTCACGCCTTATGAGCGACAGGCGAGCGTCGACGGACGAAATCTCCGCGACCTGTACGCCATCGACGCCACGACGGGCGCGCGCACGCTGATCGCGAAGGGGCTACAGAACCCGGGCGGGCCGTATCGCACGCTCCTTGCGCCCGACGGCCAGCGCGCGGCGTGGTACGACGACGGCCACTGGAACGTCTACGAGTTCGCGACGAAGCAATCGCGTCGCGTGACCGAGGGCGTCGCCGCCGTGTTCTGGGATGACGAGGACGACCACAACGTCGTGAAGCCGCCGGTGGGCCCGCCCTTCGGGTGGTCGCGCGACTCGCGCCAGCTCTTCGTGCGGGACAATTGGGACGTGTGGCGCGTGGGCGTGACGGGTGGCGCGGCCCTGAATGTGACCGGAAACGGCAAGGCGCAGGGGATCCGCTACCAGATGAGCGTGGGGGCAGACCCGAAGGAGAAGGGGATCGACCTGACGCGGCCGCTCTTCATCGAGACGTACGGCGAGCGGACGAAGAAGGAAGGACTCGTGCAGGTGGATGCGCAGCGCGGTGGCGCGCGAGTGCTCGCCTGGGAGGACGCCAAGATCGACTACCGGCGCGCACGCGACGCCGACGTCTGGGCCTTCACGCGGCAGACGTTCGTCCGCTTCCCGGACTGGTACGTCGCGGACGCGGGGCTCACGAGCGAGCGGCGCCTCACCGACGCCAATCCGCAGCAGGCCGAGGTGGCGTGGAGCGCGGGGGCACGCCTCATCAATTACACGTGCGAGAACAGCGACACGCCGATGCAGGGCGCGCTCTTCCTCCCCGCCGGCTACGAGGAGGGGAAGCGCTACCCCACCCTGACGTACATCTATGAGCTGCTGAGCCAGGGCTTCCACGCCTACGCCCAGCCCAACGCGACGCGCTACGCGAACCCGAGCGTCTACACCTCGCGCGGCTACGCGTACTTCATGCCCGACATCCGCTACCACCTCGACGACCCGGGCCGCTCGGCGGTCTGGTGCGTGGTGCCCGCGGTGAAGGCCGCGATCGCGGCGGGGATCGTCGACTCGGCGAACGTCGCGCTCCAGGGACACAGCTGGGGTGGGTACCAGACGAGCTTCATCACGACGCAGACGAACATCTTCAAGACCGCCATCGCCGGGGCACCGCTCACCGACATGGTCTCGATGTTCAGCTCCGTCTACTGGAACAGCGGCAACACGAACCAGGGGATCTTCATCTCCAGCCAGGGCCGGTTCCGCTCCAGCTACGCTAGGAACCCCGATGCGTATCTGCGGAACTCCCCGAACCGGTTCGCGCAGAACGTGAACATCCCCTTCATGATCCTGCACAACGACCGCGACGGCGCGGTGGACTTCAACCAGGGGATCACGCACTACAACACGCTGCGTGAACTCGGGAAGGAGGTCGTGCTGCTCGAGTACGTCGGTGAGAACCACGGCCTGGCCCGGTCGGCGAACCAGAAGGACTACGCGCTCCGGATGCAGGAGTGGTTCGACCACTTCCTGCAGGGGAAGCCGGCGCCCCAGTGGATGCAGGAGGGAGTGCCACGGCTGCAGATGGAGGCACACCTGCGCGAGCGGCGGCCGTTGGTGGATCCGAAGGCCGCGCCGAAGAAGCCGATTGCGATGTGATCCGAGAGCAGGAACCGAAGGGGGGCCGTCACCGGATCGGTGGCGGCCCCCTTTGGCGTCAGGTGCGCGGCTCCTGTATCGGCCACCGTCGCACCAACACCGCCGCCACCGCCCAACCGAGCCCCGCCGCCAGCACCACGTCGCTCAGGAAGTGCGCTCTGGCCATCACCCGCGTGAGCCCGCACCCCACCGCGAGTGCGTACCCGACCCACCGCGCGCGCGGATACAACCGCGCGAGCATTGCCGCGCCCGCGAACGCCACCAGCGTATGCGAGCTCGGCATCGCCAACCCGGCGCTGCTCCAGGTCCGGTCCGCCCAGTCGCGGAACGCGTGCACCCCATCATTCGGCTCGGGGCGCTCACGGCGGATCACGAGCTTCCCCACCTCGGCGACGAGCCCACCGAGCGCGGCTGACCAGAAGAGCAATGAGGCGCGACGCTTCGCGAGTACGCGTCGCGCGGGCTCAGCCCCCTCCTGCAACGCGATCGCCACGGCGAGCGCGAGCCAGGTGCCGAGGAAGCCGATGATCCGGAGCAGGCGTCCCCAGTCGCGGTCGTAGACTTTCGGGTCGTACCAGTGCGCGTAGACCCATCCGTCCGCCATCCAGGCGAGCCCGGTGAGCACGGCGGTGACGCCGAGCACGCGCGCGACACGCCGCCACGACGGGTGATGCATCTCGGGATCCGTGTGCGTGTGATGCGAGCCCGTCGTCGCACCCTTCTGGACATCGGTCATCGTACGAGGGCCTCAAACCCGGCGAGGATGCGCTCTGTCATCCCCCAGATGGTGAAGTCACCGTGTCGCACCGCGTCGACCTCGAATGCGAATCCCCTGGCCTGTACGGTGGTACGCGCGCGCGCCGAGGGATGCCAGAGCGCGGACAGGGGAATCCATCGCGCCTCCGCGACCTCCTCGCTCGCCGTGATGGTCGGATCGCCGTGGTAGATGGTCACGAACGGCCGCACGATGATCGACGGCAGGTGCGGCGATCGGGGGCGCAGGTCGTCGAGCGCGCCAAGCACCTGTCCCTGCGCCGCGAGATCGAGCCCCACCTCCTCCCGTGTCTCGCGCACCGCGGTGACGTCGAGCGTGGTGTCGCCGGGATCGAACCCGCCGCCCGGCAGCGCAATCTGTCCGCTCCATGGATCATCCGCGCGTTCCGCGCGTCGGATGAGGAGCAGTTCCGCGTCATCGATGGCGAGTGGGCGCAGCACCAGCGCGACCGCCGCCTCGCGGAAGGTGCCATCCCGACCGGCAAGCACACCCGGGCGCGCCGCGAGGGCACGCGCGACGCGGGCGACGAACGGATGCGCGCCCGCGTCCTCCACGGTCAGCCCTCGACCGGCCCGCCCACCGCCGCCCAGCGGCCGAAGCCGCCCGCCATCGACGCCACGCGCGTGTACCCCATCTGCTGCATCGTGTCCGCGGCGAGCGCCGATCGGTTCCCACTCGCGCAGTAGAGGACGATGTCAGCATCCCGCGGCGCGACGGCCTCGATCTTCGTCTCGAGCACCCCACGCGGGATCACGAGCGCCCCCGGGATCCGACCGAGGTTCGTCTCCTGCGGCTCGCGGCAGTCGATCAGCACCGGCGGTGCGGCACCGGCGAGCGCCTGCTGCACGTCGGCGACGGTGACCTGCCGAATGCGGGTCTTGGCCTCGGCGATGAGATCGGAACCGGTCTTCATGGGATGAGCGGGTGGGTGTGAGCCAACGGCACGCGGGAATCAGGTCGCGTCGCGTGCGGCGGTGTGACCCCAACCGTACGCGCCCAGCGAACCGCCCAGCGCTTCATATGTATCCGAGCCGGGCCGCGGGCGCCATCTTTCCCCGCATGTCGCTCACCACTCAGGTCCTCCTCGCGCTGGCCGCCGGCTTCGCGGTGGGACTCCCGCTCGCCGGTGCCGAGGCCCCCCTGGCGGTCCGGCTCCTCGACGCCCTTGAGCCCCTCGGGCTCCTCTTCGTGAACGCGATCCGGATGACCGTCATCCCGCTCGTCGTCTCGAGTCTCGTCGTGGGCGTCGCCTCCGCGCCCGACCAGCGGACAGTCGGCCGACTCGGCGCCCGCGCGCTCCTCCTCTTCATCGTCGCCGTCGCCGCCGCCGCCCTGATCGGCGTGACGCTCGGACCGCCCCTCCTCGCGCGGATTCCGATCGACCCTGCGGCGATCGCTACCCTGCAGGCGAGCGCGCCCGATGCGGCGAGCGGCGCGGCCGCCCTCCCGAGCGCCGGCGAGTGGCTCGTGAGCCTCGTGCCCGCGAACCCCTTCAAGGCGATGGCGGACGGCGCGATGCTCCCGCTCATCGTCGCCACCCTCGCCTTCGCCGCCGCGCTGATGGGGGTCGCTCCGGCGCGCCGCAGCGCCGTGATCGCCTTCTTCGAGGGCCTGATGGACGCGTCGCTCCTCCTCGTGCGCGCCATCCTCCGCTTCGCCCCCGTGGGCGTCTTCGCGCTCACCGTCGGCGTGGCGGCCAAGCTCGGGCTCGGCGCCCTCGCCGCGCTCGGCGGGTACATCGTGATCGTCTCCGGCCTCTGCGTCCTCTACGTGGCGGGTGTCCTCTACCCCGCCGCCGCGACACTCGGCCGCGTCCCACTCGCGACCTTCGCACGCGCGGCGCTCCCCGCGCAGTCGATTGCGTTCAGCTCGCGCTCCTCGCTCGCCGCGCTCCCCGCGATGCTCGAGAGCGTGCGCGAGACGCTCCGCCTGCCGCCGGCGATCGGGAGCGTCCTCGTCCCGCTCGCCTCGACCCTCTTCCGCGCCGGCGCCGGCGTCGGCCAGACGGTCGGGGTCTGCTTCATCGCGCGCCTCTACGGCGTCGACCTCGGCGCGGCGCAGCTCGTGACGATCGCGCTCACGGCGGTCGTGACGTCGTTCTCCGTCCCGGGCATCCCCGGCGGCTCCATCGTCGTGATGGTGCCGATCCTCAGCGCGGCCGGCATCCCCGTGGAGGGGATCGGCATCCTCCTCGGCGCCGACACGATTCCCGACATGTTCCGTACGACCACGAACGTCACGGGACATCTCACGGCCTCCGTGATCCTCGCGCGCGGCGAGCGGGCGTGACCCCGTTCGCGGTGCTGTTCGATCTCGACGGGACGCTCGTGGACTCGATCGAGCTCCTCGTGCAGTCGATGGAGTTCGCGTTCGATGACCGCACGCGCCGCCCGCCCCGCGACGAGTGGATCGCCGCCATCGGGACGCCGCTCGATGCGATGCTCGCGCGCTGGGCCGACGGGGATGCCGACGTGGCGCACCTGAAGGCGCGGTATCGCGAATACCAGCTCGCGCATCACGACGCGATGACGCTCGCGTATCCCGGCGCCGTCGCGACGGTCCGTGCGCTCCACGCGGCAGGCCATCCGCTCGGGCTCGTCACGTCGAAGCTCGAGGTGGGCGCACGGCGCGCGCTCCGCCTCCACGACATCGAAACCTGCTTCACCGCCGTCGTCGGAATGGACGCGACCGCACGACACAAGCCGGAACCCGAGCCGGTCTGGTACGCGCTCGACGCGCTCGGCGGGATTCCGGCGACCCGAGCGCTCTTCGTGGGT
>JACCDO010757414.1_pt1 | contig 16632 bp, 15 predicted proteins | sample 7446101 | NCBI WGS metagenome assembly JACCDO01 (sample SAMN15323440, study PRJNA562643) | freshwater metagenome | isolation source: river surface water | place: USA:Blue River Watershed | collected 2017-08-16 | reverse complement strand
CCTGGGCCTGGTCGGCCTGTGTCTGCTGGGCCAGAGGACGGTCCCGAACATCTTGCACACTCAAGGCAGAGGCCACGATCAGCACCTCGGCCAGCGACTGACGGTGTCGTGCCTCCAGCACCATGCGACCCACGCGAGGGTCCAGCGGCCAGTGCGCCAGGTCGCGGCCCACTGCGGTCAATTCGTTCTGTTCATCCACCGCGCCCAGTTCGGCCAGCAGCTGATACCCATCCGAAATGGCTTTGGGTCGCGGGGCTTCCACGAAGGGAAAACGCTCCACCTCACCCAGGTGCAGGGACTTCATGCGCAGGATGACGCCCGCCAGCGAGCTGCGCAGAATCTCGGGGTCGGTGAACCGCGCCCGCCCGCTGAAGTCCTGCTCGTCGTACAAGCGAATGCAAATACCGTTGGCCACGCGACCGCACCGACCACTGCGCTGCTGCGCTGCCGCCTGGCTGATGGGCTCCACCAGCAACTGTTCCACCTTGCTGCGATAGCTGTAACGCTTGACCCGTGCCGTTCCGCTGTCAATCACATACCGAATCCCCGGCACGGTGAGAGAGGTTTCGGCCACGTTGGTGGCCAGCACAATGCGACGACCGCTGTGCGAGTCAAAGACGCGGTCTTGCTCAGCCTGTGACAAGCGGGCAAACAGAGGCAACACATCGGTGCCGCGCAAGGCCGGCTGGTGGCTCAGGTGTTGACGCAGGTGGTCCGCGGCTTCGCGGATCTCGCGTTCACCCGGCAAAAACACCAGAATATCGCCTTGATCGCGGGGGTTGCGCCACAGCTCGTCCACCGCATCGGCAATCGCCTGATCCAGCCCGTAGTCCCGGCTTTCTTCGAACGGTCGCCAGCGCATCTCCACCGGGTACGTGCGACCCGAAACCATGATCACCGGCGCGGGCCCCGCGTCGGCGGCGAAATGACGGGCAAAGCGGTCCGCGTCGATGGTGGCCGAGGTGACGATGACCTTGAGGTCAGGCCGGCGGGGCAGTATCTGGCGCAAATAGCCCAGCAGAAAATCAATGTTGAGGCTGCGCTCGTGCGCCTCGTCAATGATCAGGGTGTCGTACGCCTGCAGCAGCGGGTCACCCTGGGTCTCGGCGAGCAAGATGCCGTCTGTCATCAGTTTGACCGACGCGTTGCGGCTCAAGCGATCATTGAAACGCACCTTGTAGCCCACCACCTCGCCCAGCGGCGTGTGCAGTTCGTCGGCGATGCGCTTGGCCACCGAGGTGGCGGCGATGCGTCGGGGCTGGGTATGGCCAATCAACCGGGGGCGTTCTCCCGGACGGGCATTGAGCTTGCCGCGTCCCAGGGCCAAGGCCATCTTGGGCAGTTGGGTGGTTTTGCCTGAGCCCGTCTCGCCACACACGATGATGACCTGGTGCTGGGCCATGGCCGCCATGATTTCGTCTCGGCGCGCCGAGACAGGCAAGGACTCGGGAAACTCGATCTTCAAGCCGGCACCGAGCAGAGGGGCGCCATGAGGGGCGCCATGAGGGGCGACCTGAGGCACTACCTGCGGAACGTCCACAGGTGTCCCCAAAGACGGGGTCTCGGGCTGTGGGGAACCGGCAACGGACTCAGGGGACGAGGACACAGGTGAAGCAGAGAATCAAAGGAATCAGCCCGGCCGCGGCCGCACGGCTCGCGTCTTGAGGGAGAATGAGTGATTATCCCTGCCCTCACGCCCACGCCCCACCCTGACTGCCTGTCGTTCGCCCAGAACCGCCACCATGTCCTCTGTTTTCAATTTCACCTTTGTCCCCTGGTTCCGGTCTGTTGCACCCTATATCCACATGCACCGAGGCAAGACCTTTGTGGTGGCGATTGCCGGTGAAGCCATCGCAGCGGGCAAGTTGCAACACCTGGCGCAGGACCTGGCCCTGATCCAGAGCATGGGCGTGAAGATCGTGCTGGTTCACGGGTTTCGTCCCCAGGTCAACGAGCAACTGCGGGCCAAGGGGCACCAGCCGCAGTACTCGCACGGCAGGCGCATCACCGACGAGGTGGCCCTGGACTGTGCGCAAGAGGCGGCCGGCCAGATCCGCTACGAAATCGAGGCCGCCTTCAGCCAGGGCTTGCCCAACACCCCGATGGCCGGGGCCACGGTGCGTGTGATCTCCGGCAACTTCATCACCGCACGCCCGGTGGGCATTGTGGATGGCGTGGATTTCCAGCATTCAGGCCTGGTACGCCGGGTCGACGTCATGGGCATTGCCCAAACCCTCAATGCCGGCTCGCTGGTGTTGCTCTCTCCCTTCGGGTTCTCACCCACGGGGGAAGCATTCAACCTCACCATGGAAGAAGTCGCCACCTCGGTCGCCACGGCCTTGCAGGCCGACAAGCTGATCTTTGTGACCGAAGTGCCCGGCATTCGCGTGCGGCCGCAGGAACCCGAGAGCGAGGACAACCCGATCGACACCGAATTGCCCCTGGATGTGGCGCGCAGCCTGTTGACCCAATTGCCCAACGCGCAACAGCCCACCGACATCGCGTTTTATCTGCAGCACTGTGTGCGGGCCTGCGAGGCCGGGGTGGAACGCAGCCACATCTTGCCCTTTGCGGTGGATGGCGCCTTGCTGCTAGAAATTTACATGCACGATGGCATTGGCACCATGGTGGTGGACGAAAAACTGGAGAGCCTGCGCCAGGCCAGCCACGAGGACGTGGGCGGCATCCTGCAGCTCATCGAACCGTTTGAAAACGATGGCACGTTGGTCAAGCGCAGCCGCACCGAGATTGAGCGCGACATTGGCCAGTACACCGTGGTGGAACACGACGGCGTGATCTTCGCCTGCGCAGCGCTCTACCCCTACCCGGAAAACCGCACCGGTGAAATGGCGGCCCTCACCGTGTCGCCGCAATCCCAGGGCCAGGGCGATGGCGAGAAGGTCCTCAAGCGCATCGAACATCAGGCCCGGGCCCAGGGCCTGGACAGCATCTTCGTGCTGACCACCCGCACCATGCACTGGTTTCTCAAGCGTGGCTTTGTGCCGGTGGACCTGGACTGGTTGCCCGAAGCACGCAAACGCAAATACAACGCCGACCGCGGCAGCAAAGTACTGGTCAAGAAGCTGGTTTAAACAAAGTTGGTACAGTCCAGGGCATTGACCACGGCCTGGTCACCCCCAGGCCTGTTCCTCGCAACGATTTCAGGATTTATTCATGGCACGCACTGTTCAATGCATCAAGCTCGGCGTTGAGGCTGAAGGTCTGGACTTTCCCCCTTACCCGGGCGAACTCGGCAAGCGCATTTGGCAACAGGTGAGCAAGGAGGCCTGGGCCGAGTGGATGCGCCAGCAAACCATGCTGGTCAATGAAAACCGCCTGAATCTGGCAGACCAGCGCGCACGCCAGTACCTGGCACGCCAGATGGAAAAGCATTTCTTCGGCGAAGGCGCCGATGTCGCACAAGGCTTTGTCCCCCCCACCCCCTGAACCCACTGTGGCCTGGGACGCGCAGGGCACGCCGCGCAGTCCCCGCTTTGGCGACATTTACCGCCACCACGGCATGAACGGCCTGGGTGGTCTGGCCCAAAGCCGACACGTGTTTCTGCACGGCTGTGAGCTGCTGGGTCCCCAGGCCCTGTGGCAGGACCGCCCGCACTGGACCGTGCTGGAAACCGGCTTTGGTCTGGGTCTGAATTTCCTCGCCACCTGGGCCGCCTGGCGCGCCGATCCCAGACGACCGCGTCTGCTGCATTTCATGTCCGTTGAGGCCTATCCGGTCACGGCAGAGGATCTGCTGCGCAGTGCCGCGCCCTGGCCGGAGCTCCTGCCCTTGGCGCAGTCCCTGGCAGGGCAATGGTGGGGCATGGTGGAGGGTGTCCATCGGCTTTGTCTGGACGACGGACACGTGCTGCTCACGCTGGGCATTGGCCCTGCCTCGCAGCGGCTGCCCGACCTGACAGGTGCAGCGGACAGCGTCTTTCTGGATGGGTTCACTCCTGCGGTGAACCCTGAGATGTGGTCACCGCCGGTGTTGTCACAGGTGGCTGACCATTGTCATGCCGACACACGGTTGGCCACCTGGTGCGTGGCACGCTCCCTGCGCGAGACGATGGGCCAACTGGGCTTTGAGGTGGAGCGGGTGAAAGGTCTGTTGCCCAAGCGGGAGGCCTTGAAGGCCCGCTACCGGCCTGCCCACTTGACGCGTCTACCGTCACCCTCTGACGCGCAGGCCAGCCGTGCGTCTAGACCTCAGCGCTGCGCCATTGTCGGTGCAGGCCTGGCGGGCGCTGCCGTGGCGCATGCCCTGGCACAGCGAGGCTGGACGGTGGAGGTGTTCGAAGCCGGTCCCACCGCCTGTTCCGGTGCCTCGGGCTTGCCCGCCGGGCTCTGTGCGCCGCATGTCTCCCAGGACGATTCCGGGCTGTCCCGCCTCACCCGCGCCGGGGTGCGCGCCACCACCGACCTGGCCCGGCGACTGCTGCGTGAGGGGCAAGACTACGGCGCCACGGGCGTTTTGGAGCGCCGGCTGTCACGCAAAACCCGCAAAGCGCGTCTGCCGGATGCCTGGCCTTTGGCAGCGCATGCCTGGAGCCGTGAGGCCACCGACGACGAATGCGACCGCAGCTTTTCCCACACCCGCCTGCCCGACGACGAGCCCCGACCCTTGTGGCATGCGAGCGGCTTGTGGCTCAAACCAGCGCGATTGGTCGAGGCCCAGCTGAACCACCCCGCCATTCGCCTGCATGTGTCTTGCGCGGTTCGACGCATCCACCTCGACGAGCCAAGCCCCGGTCAGCAAGACGAGCCGGCACCAAGGTGGCGGCTGCTGCTGGACGGCCACACCGCAGGCCCCTTTGACCATGTCGTGGTGTGCGCCGGTCCGGCGGCTCGCGAGCTGCTTGAGCCCCTGTTGCCCGCCAACCGAGTCCCCGTCCTGACCCCTGTCAGAGGTCAACTCAGCTGGGGGCGGGTGGACGCGGGCTTGCAGTCGGTGTTGCCCGCCAGCCCGGTGAATGGCGACGGCAGCTTTCTGGGGTCTGTGCCGGACCCGGGCGGGGCCCTGTGGATGGCGGGATCGAGCTTTGACCGGCAGCGAGCCAGCGCGGTGATCGATCCCGAGGACCATCTGGAGAACCTCACCCGATTGCAAGGCTTGTTGCCCGATGTGGCAGCGCAGCTCTTGCCCAGACTCGCCCAGGGGGGTGTTCACGCCTGGGCCTCGGTGCGGTGCACCACCCCGGACCGCCTGCCTCGGGTTGGCCCCCCCTGGCCCGAGGAGCTCCCGGGTTTGCAGGTGTTGACCGGCCTGGGCGCCCGGGGCTTGACCCTGAGTGTGTTGTGTGCCGAGTGGCTGGCCGCGCAGCTGTGCCAGGAACCCTCGCCCATTGAACCCGAGTTGTCTGCCCGGTTGGCCGCCAACCGTCCGTGACCCCATCTTTATTCCCAATCGGAATATAGGCAGAACTAAAAAATCGTTTGGGTTCTTAAGCGTGAACACTACAGTTCACCCCCATGCTTGAAATCGCGTTCATTTGAACGTCCCGAGGGTCGGTGGGACCGGCCCATCCCCCCTCTCACAGGTTGCCGCCTGACCAACAGCCAACTCGCTCAGATCTGACATGTACGCCTACAACGAATTCGACCGTCAATTCCTGCGCGAGCGCAATGCGCAGTTTCGTGACCAGCTCAACCGGCACCTGGCTGGCGAGTTGGGAGGCGACGAGTTCAAGCCCCTGCGTCTGCAAAACGGCTGGTATGTACAACGCTACGCGCCCATGCTGCGCGTGGCCGTGCCTTATGGCGAGATCTCCTCCCGGCAGTTGCGCGTGATCGCCCGCATTGCGCGCGAGTACGACCAACCTGACGCCGCCTTGTTCGAGCGCGCCCAGCAGACGCAACAGCAGATCGGCGGCATCCAGGCGCCGCCGCTGGTGAAGGGCGTGGCCCACTTCACCACCCGCCACAACATCCAGTTCAACTGGATTCCCCTGGCCCGCAGTGCCGATGTGATGGACCTGCTCGCCACCGTGGACATGCACGGCATCCAGACCAGTGGCAACTGCATTCGCAACATCACCACCGACGAACTGGCGGGTGTGGCACCTGATGAGATCGCAGATCCCCGTCCCTTTGCAGAAATCATCCGCCAGTGGAGCACCCTGCATCCCGAGTTTGCCTTTTTGCCGCGCAAGTTCAAAATTGCCATCACCGGCGCCCAGGAAGACCGTGCCGCCACCGCCTGGCATGACGTGGGGCTGCACCTGGTCCGCCAAGCGGACCACCCGTTGGGGTTTCGCGTGCTGGTGGGCGGTGGCATGGGGCGCACCCCCATCACCGGCACCGTGGTGCGAGAGTTTCTCCCCTGGTATGACATCCTGAATTACCTCGAAGCGGTGGTGCGTGTCTACAACCGCTGGGGCCGGCGCGACAACGCCTACAAGGCGCGCATCAAGATTCTGGTCAAGGCCGAGGGGCAGCGCTATATCGACGAGGTGGAAGACGAATTTCGCCGTATCGTCGAGCAAGACGGCGCGCCGCACCGCATCAGCGACACCGTGCTGGCGCAACACAGCGCGCACTTTGTGCCGCCCACGCAGACCTGCAACCGCACCGACGCTGATGAAAAAGTGGCCCGCATCCTGCGCGCTGCAGCCGAGGACGATGTGGAGTTTGGCCGTTGGCTCCACACCAACGTCACCGCACACCGCAACCCCGATTACCGGGCCGTCACGCTGTCGTTCAAACGCATGGGGCAGGCGCCCGGCGACGCCACCGCCGACCAGCTGGACGCGGCCGCTGAGCTTGCCGAGCAGTTCTCCGCTGGGGAGTTGCGCATCACCCATGAACAAAACCTGGTGCTGCCCTGGGTGCGGTGCGACCAGCTGCCCGAACTCTGGCGCGCTGCCCGCAAGATGGGCGTGGCGCGTCCCAACATCGGGCTGGTGTCGGACATCATCGCCTGCCCGGGTGGTGACTACTGCGACCTGGCCAACGCCCGCTCGCTGCCGCTGGCGGCGGCCATTCTCGAGCGCTACCAGGACCTGGACGAGCTCAACGACCTGGGCGAGATTGACCTGCACATCAGTGGCTGCATCAACTCCTGCGGACACCACCACAGCGGCCACATCGGCATTCTGGGCGTCGACAAGGACGGTCAGGAGTGGTACCAGGTGACGCTGGGCGGCTCGGACGGCAGCCACTTGAGCGGCCCGGCACGCGCGGGCAAGGTGGTGGGCCCCTCGTTTGCAGCCGCTGAGGTGCTGGGCGTCATCGAGGCTGTTCTGGACGCCTATGTGGCCCAACGTCAGGACGGCGAGACCTTCCAGCAAACGCTCAACCGCGTGGGCTTTGACACCTTCAAGACCGCCGCCAACCAGGCCCGTCTGCAACCCATCACACACGCCTGAACCATGGAACTCCTGCTCGCCCCCTCCACCAGGACAGACGCCGCGCCCGCGCCTGGCGTGCTCCGTCTGGCCAATGACGTGGACCCGACCCGCCACTCCCTGGAAGGGGTGACCCGTGTCGAATTGCAATTCCCCAAATTTGCCGATGGCCGCGCCTACAGCCAGGCGGTGATGCTGCGCCGTCGCCTGGGCTTTCAGGGCGACATCCGCGCTGTCGGAGATGTGCTCATCGACCAGGTACAGCAGATGTCTCGCACCGGCTTCACCAGCGCCGAATTGCGCGCCGACCAGTCGCTGGAGCAGGCCCGCAAGCAGTTGCAGCGCTTTGCCGGCTTCTACCAGGGAGACGCCTGGCAATCACGCCCCCGTTTTGCCCGGACCTGACCATGCGCCCCACGCCCAAAGCCACAGAACAACACGCCCGCGCCAGCGCCGATTTTGCTGACAAGCTGGCCCGTTCTCGCGCCCTGCTCAGCACCAGCATCACCGACTTCAGCCCGCTCAAACAGGCCTCCAGCCTCGGTGCCGAAGACGTGGTGATCACGCACCTCATCAACGCCTTGCGTCTGGACATACCCGTGTTTGTGCTGGACACCGGCGCCTTGCACAACGAAACCCTGGCCTTGCTGGAGCGGACCCAGGCGCACTCGCGCGCAACCATCGAGGTCTACCGGCCCGAACACAGCGCCGTGCTGCAGTTGGTGCGCGAACGCGGCCAGGACGCCATCTACCGCAGCATCGACGAGCGCAAGGCCTGCTGTGACGTGCGCAAACTCGAACCCCTGCGGCGCGCCCTGCAAGGCCAGCGCGCCTGGATCACCGGCCTTCGCCGCGAGCAGTCCACCAACCGCGGCTCGGTGGACATGATCGACAAAAGCGAGCTCACCACCCAGGGCCGCATCAAGCTCAACCCCCTGGCCGACTGGACCTGGGGGGACGTGTGGCACTACATCGCCACCGAGGGCGTGGACTACAACCCGCTGCACGACGAGTTTTTTCCCAGCATTGGCTGTGCGCCCTGCACACGGGCCATCTCGCTGGGCGAGGACTTCCGCGCCGGTCGCTGGTGGTGGGAAGACGAAGCCGCCAAGGAATGCGGCCTGCATGCCACCCACACCCCCGACCAGACCTTCCCGAAAGCCCCCGCATGAACGCCCGAGTCGACACCGCTGTGCTGCACCACCTGAGCAGCGCCCACCTCGATGCCCTCGAGGAAGAAACCATTTTCATTCTGCGCGAGGTGGCTGCCACCTTTGAACGCCCGGCCCTGCTGTTCTCGGGGGGCAAGGACTCCCTGGTCATGCTCAAGTGTGCCGAGAAAGCCTTTGGCGCGGGACGCCTGCCCTACCCGCTGCTGATGATCGACACTGGCCACAACTTTCCCGAGGTGACCGCATTTCGCGACTACCGCGCCCAGCAACTCGGGGCTGAGCTGATTGTGCGCAGCGTGGAAGACTCCATGGCACGCGGCACCGTCCGGCTGGCCCACCCCGGTGAATCGCGCAACGTGCACCAGTCGGTCACCTTGCTCGAGGCGATCGAGGAGTTTCGGTTTGATGCGCTCTTGGGCGGGGCTCGCCGTGACGAGGAAAAGGCCCGCGCCAAGGAACGCATCTTCTCGCACCGCGACAGCTTTGGCCAATGGCAACCCAAGGCCCAACGCCCCGAGCTGTGGACCCTGTTCAACACCCGCCATCAGCCTGGCGAACACTTTCGCGTCTTCCCCATCTCCAACTGGACGGAGCTGGATGTGTGGCAATACATCGCGCGCGAACACATCGAGTTGCCCTCGATTTACTACGCACACCCACGCGAGGTGATCGAGCGTCGAGGCCTGCTGGTGCCCGTGACCGAGCTCACCCCGCCGCGCGAGAACGAAGCGGTCGTGACACGCGAGGTGCGTTTCCGGACCGTGGGTGACATCACCTGCACCTGCCCGGTGCTCAGCAGCGCTGCCACCCCAGAGGCCATCGTGATCGAAACCCTGGCCGCCGACGTGTCCGAGCGTGGCGCCACCCGCATGGACGACCAGACCTCCGAAGCCTCCATGGAAAAACGCAAAAAGGACGGGTACTTCTGATGTCCACCCTGGATCAACTCCTCACCCCGGCGCAAACCGCACCGGCCTTGCGCTTCATCACCTGTGGGTCGGTGGACGACGGCAAGAGCACACTCATTGGTCGGCTGCTGGTGGACACCAAGGCGGTGTTGCAAGATCACCTGGCCGGTGTGCAACGCCAGGGTCAAACCGACCTGGCCCTCCTGACCGATGGGCTGAGTGCCGAGCGTGAACAAGGCATCACCATTGATGTGGCGTATCGATACTTCTCGACCGAGCAGCGCAAGTTCATCATCGGGGATGCGCCAGGTCATGAGCAATACACCCGCAACATGGTGACGGCTGCCTCGAGCGCCGATGCCGCCGTGGTGCTGGTAGATGCCACCAAGCTGCCCTGGCAACAACCCGGTTTGGCGCTGTTGCCGCAAACGCGGCGTCACAGCCTGCTGGCCCACTTGCTGCGCGTGCCCTCCATCGTGTTTGCCATCAACAAACTGGATGCCGTGGACCACCCGGCCCAAGCCTTTGAGCACATTCACCAGGCGTTGACCGCCTTTGCGGCGTCGGCAGGCATCGCGGTGCAGGCCATCGTGCCCGTGTCTGCGCTCCAGGGCTGGAACGTGGTGGAGCGTCAGCCTGGCTGGTGCGGCTACCAGGGGCCGAGCCTGCTGGAATTGCTCGAGCGCCTGCCCACCACCCCGGCCGATGAGGACCAGGCCATGACCTTCCCGGTTCAATGGGTGGAGAAATGTCATGACACAGCACACACGCATGAAGGACGCCGCGTGTTCTGGGGCCGAGTGGCGTCGGGCACCCTGCGGGCAGGACAGGCCGTGACGGTCTTTCCCAGCGGACAAACCGCCACCGTGTCCCGGGTGCTCAGCGCCACACGCCAGGCCCGCGAGTCACTCAGCGGCCACAGCGGTGGCGTGGTGCTGGACCGCGAGGTGGACGTCTCGCGCGGCGACTGGCTGGTGACACACGACAGTGACCTGCAAGGCCAGCGTGAATTGCACGTCACCCTGGCCTGGATGGACGACCAACCGCTGGTGGCGGGTCGCGTCTACTGGGCGTTGCACGGCCATCGCTGGGTCAAAGCCCGTGTCAAGGCCGTGGTGCACCAACTGGACATCCAGTCCCTGGCCGAGCAAGCTGCTCAGCAACTCGACGCCAACGCCATTGGCCACGTGACCTTGAGCCTCCAAGAGCCCTTGCTGACCCGCCCTTACCTGCAATCCCGGGAGCTCGGGGCGCTGGTGCTGGTGGACACCGCCACCCATGCCACGGCTGGTGCGGCCCTGGTCCGAGCCTGAATTCACGCCACCGTCACCGACTTTGCAGGCCAACCGGGCTAATCTCGTAAAATGCAGGCTTCGTCCTGACTACCCAGTTTGACCCCCCATGACCCACGTTGTCACCGAATCCTGTATCCGTTGCAAATACACCGACTGCGTGGACGTTTGTCCGGTGGACTGCTTTCGCGAGGGGCCCAACTTCCTCACCATCGACCCGGACGAGTGCATCGACTGTGCGGTGTGTATTCCCGAGTGCCCGGTCAACGCCATTTACGCCGAGGAAGATTTGCCGCAAGACCAGCGCCACATGACCGCTCTCAATGCCGAGTTGTCCACCATTGGCTGGCCCAGCATCACCAAGCGCAAGGCCCCGCTGCCAGACGCTGATGACTGGAAAGACAAAACCGGCAAGTTGTCTGAACTGCAACGCTGAACACCCCCCACTGCCGTGATAGAGACCGATGCCCTGATCATCGGCGCCGGCCCGGTTGGGCTGTTTCAGGTCTTTGAACTCGGCCTGCTGGATGTTCACGCACACGTGGTCGATGTGCTTCCCCATGTGGGGGGACAGTGCATCGAGCTGTACGCCGACAAACCCATTTACGACATTCCCGGACTGCCCCGTTGCACCGGTCGCGAATTGGTCGAGCGTCTGTCCACCCAAGCGGCCCCCTTCAAACCCAGTTTTCACCTGGGGCAGCACATCACCGAAGTGCAGCGTGAACCCGACGGCCGCCTGCGCGTGACCAGCAACCTGGGCACCTGCTGGCTCGCCCGTTGCCTGTTCATTGCCACCGGTGTCGGGGCCTTCATGCCCCGAACCCTGGTGGTGCCGGGATTGAACGACTTGCTCAACCGTCAGGTCTTCCACGTGGGGCGGCCCGAGTCGGTTCAGCATCGACATGTGGTCATCGTCGGCGGAGATGACCATGCCGTGCAGACAGCCCTGGACCTCAGCCAAGCGCAGGCACAAGCCGCCAGTGTCACCCTGGTGCACCGCCGCAATGCCCTGGACATTGAAGATGCTCTCGACGCCACGTGGCGTGCAGCCTGCGAGCGAGGCGATGCCAGGTTCCAGGTGGGGCAACCCATCGACCTGGAGCGCACCGGCGAGGTCATGACCCATGTCCGTGTGGCCACCCCGCAAGGCGAGACCCTCTCACTGGCCTGCGATGAACTGTGGATTCTGCTGGGGCTGTCGCCCAAACTGGGCCCCTTGAGCAGCTGGGGACCTGCGCTCGAGCGCAAGCATGTGGTGGTAGACACCGAACGCTTTGCCACCAGCGAACCGGGTATCTACGCGGTGGGCGACTGCAACACCTACCCGGGCAAGCGCAAGCTCATCGTGAGTGGATTTCATGAAGCCACCCTGGCCGCATTTGCCGCTGCTGCCCAATTGCACCCGGGCCAAAAAATCCCCTTGCAATACACCACCGCATCCCCCCGATTGCATCAACTGCTGGGTGTGGCATGAGCACACAGCTCGGCCACCGCCCGCTGCCGTTGGGCGCGTCAGATCACGCGGGTTGCGACCGGCGCGTGTCCGTGGTTGAGCGGCCCATGACCCTGACCCACCTGCACACCCGCACCGGCTTGGATCGCGCCCAGGATGTAGTCACGTGCCGCGCGCACCGCGCGCTCCAGGGGCTCACCCAATGCCAGGTGGGCCGCAATGGCCGACGACAAGGTACACCCGGTGCCATGGGTGTTGCGGCTGGCCATGCGCCGACTCGCCAGCACCACATCGGCACGACCGGGTTGGGCCAACAGGTCCACCACCTGGTCACCCGGCAAATGCCCGCCCTTGAGCAACACAGCCTGTGCGCCTTGCGACAACAGAGCCTGAGCCGCAGCAGACAACTCGCCGACCGCGGCAATCGGTCTGTTCAACAGCAAGGAGGCCTCATCCAGGTTGGGCGTGATCACGGTGGCGAGCGGGAACAAGCGGTCGACCAGCACCTGCACGGTGGCGTCCGCGATCAGTCGGTCGCCACTGGTGGCCACCATCACCGGGTCGAGCACCACGCGCTGCAGTTGGTAGTGTTCAAGCGCCCAGGCCACCACCTCCACCACACCGGGTTCGTGCAGCATGCCAATCTTGACTGCGTCCACCCCGATGTCCTCGATGACCGACTGCAGTTGCGATTTGAGAAACGCCGGGGGCACGGCGTGAATGCCTTGCACGCCCACCGTGTTTTGCGCGGTCAATGCGGTGATGGCGCTCATGCCATAGCACCCCAGGGCCGCGAAGGTTTTCAGGTCGGCTTGGATGCCGGCACCGCCGCCACTGTCAGAGCCGGCGATGGTCAGCACACGGGCGTAACGGGGTTGGGCAGAGGCGGGCGTGGCAGGCGTGGTCATGCCAGCCATTATCCTGAAACCCACGCATCATGATGTCCCCACGTCCTCACAGTGTGGTCCTGGGCGCCGGTTTGATGGGCCGCCTGCTGGCCTGGCGTCTGTCCCAGGCAGGTCATCGCGTGGACGTCCACGAAGCAGGCCAAGCAGATGCGCAAGGCGCCGCCGCCCGCGTCGCCGCGGCCATGTTGGCCCCGCTGGCCGAATCGGCCATCACCGAACTCTCGGTGGTGCGCATGGGACAACATGCGCTGCACGCATGGCCCCGCGTGCTGGCGGAGTTGCCGGCTCCCGTGTTTTTTCAACAGCAGGGCACCCTGATTGTCTGGCACCGGCAAGACGCTGCTGAAGCCCAGCGCTTTCATCAACTCCTGCAACGCACGCACACCGCCTTGCCCAGCCTGCCGGCGGCGCAAGCGGTGGACGCCCGGCAACTCAATGCGTTGGAGCAAGGCTTGGGCGAGCGGTTTGCCCAGGGTCTTTACTTGCCCGACGAAGGACAACTCGACAACCGGCAATTGCTGCCAGCTTTGCTGCAAGGACTGCAAGCGCGGGGTGTTACCCTATATTTCAACAGCCCCCAGAACATCGACCAATTTCGACCAGGCGAAGCCGGCCAGCCCGATTGGGTGTTCGATTGCCGAGGGCTGGGCGCGCGCTCCGAATGGTCCACGCTCAGGGGCGTTCGCGGTGAGGTGGTGCGGCTCCACGCCCCGCAAGTGCACCTGACGCGACCCACGCGCCTGGTTCATCCCCGCTACCCGCTCTACATCGCGCCCAAGGAAGACCATGTGTTCGTCATCGGCGCCACCGAAATCGAGACCGAGGATGTCTCGCCTGCCAGTGTGCGCTCCACGCTGGAATTGCTCAGTGCCGCGTACACCGTGCATGCCGGATTTGCCGAGGCGCGCATCCTGGAAATCTCCACCCAGGCACGCCCCACACTGCCCAACAACCTGCCGGCGGTGAGCTCTCCCCGGCCGCGTGTGCTGCAAATCAACGGCCTGTACCGCCACGGTTTTCTCATCGCCCCGGCCGTCGCCGACTGTGTGATGGAGTGGGTGCTCGGCGCAACGCACCCATTGGCCGACAGCTTCGGCATGGCATTCGAGGCGCAGTAGGATGTCACCCTCACATGGCCTCTGAACTGAACGTCCTCATCAACCAGCAACCCTTCGCATTGCCGGCTGGGTCTCGGCTGCGCGACGCGATCGATCGGTTTGGCATTCAGCCGCCGTTTGCGGCAGCCGTGAACCTGGAATTTGTGCCCCGCACCCTCTATGCGCAGCGCTTGCTTCAAGACGGCGACCAGATTGAACTCATTGCCCCCATCACCGGGGGCTGACCGCACGATGAACTCCCTGTCCCCCCACGACGACCCGCTCGTCCTGTATGGCGAAACCTTCCCCAGCCGCCTGTTGCTGGGCACCTCACGCTACCCCTCCCCCGCCGTGCTGCAAGAGGCCGTGGCGGTGTCGCGACCGGCCATGCTCACGGCCTCGTTGCGCCGCCAAACCGCGCAGGGCGACAACTCACAAGGGTTTTGGCAACTGCTCAAGCAGGCCCAGGTGCCTGTGCTGCCCAACACCGCGGGCTGCCACAGCCTTCAGGAGGTGATCACCACGGCTGAAATGGCGCGTGAAGTCTTTGAAACCGACTGGATCAAGCTCGAGCTCATCGGAGACGACTACACCTTGCAACCCGACACGCTGCAGTTGCCCGAGGCCGCTGATCGCTTGGTGCGCGCTGGCTTCAAGGTGTTGCCCTACACCACCGACGACCTGGTGCTGTGTCAGCGACTCATCGATGTCGGCTGTCAGGCCATCATGCCCTGGGCCGCGCCCATTGGCACGGGCAAGGGTCCCCTCAACCCCTACGCCTTGCAGACCTTGCGCGAGCGGGTGCAGGTCCCCTTGATCGTGGACGCCGGCTTGGGTCGCCCCTCGCACGCGTGCCAGGTGCTGGAATGGGGCTTTGACGCCGTGCTGCTCAACACCGCCGTGGCCCTGGCACTCGACCCGGTCGCCATGGCCAAGGCGTTTGCTGACGCCGTCAGCGCCGGTCGCGGCGCCTACCGCGCGGGTGCCATGGCCGAACAGGATTTGGCACAGCCCAGCACGCCGGTGTTGGGCACACCGTTCTGGCATCAACCCTGAAAGCGTGGCGGATGGACATGAAGACCCTTCAAGCCTGGGCGGATGCGGTGGTGGCCCACCATGCTGGGATGACCGCTGGCGAGCCCTTGTCAGCCGACCAGGCGCAGCACGATACAGACCTGGCGCTTCCCACTGAACGCGCAGCCGCGTTGCAAGCCTGTCGTCGCCTCGGGTTTATCGAGCAGGATGCCCACTGTGTGGCCCAGGCCTGGCACCGCCAGACCCAACGCACCGGGCATTTCGATCCACAGGCCTGGCCACAAGACCCCCAAGACTTTGGCCTGCGTCCCTGGCCTCGTCCCGACGCCTTTGCGCCCTGCCCCACACAGCTGGGCCTGTATGCTGTGTTGCCCGACGCGGCCTGGGTGGGACGCATGGCACGCGCTGGCGTGCCCACGGTGCAACTGCGCTACAAATCCGAGGACCGTGATGCCGTCCAGCGCGAAGTCGACGCCGCCGTGCGCGCGGTACAAGGCACCGGCGCCCTGCTCTTCATCAACGACCACTGGCAGGCTGCGATGGACGCGGGCGCCTATGGCGTGCACCTGGGACAGGAAGACCTGGCCGATGCGCCGCTGGAGCGCATCCGGGCCAGTGGCATGCGCTTGGGTGTCAGCACACACGGGTACGCTGAAATGGTGGTGGCCGATCAGGTGTCTCCCAGCTACCTGGCCTTGGGCGCGGTGTTTCCCACCACCCTCAAGCGCATGGTGACCGCGCCGCAAGGCACTGGTCGCTTGCAGGCTTATGCACGTGTCATGCGGCACTACCCGCTGGTGGCCATTGGGGGCATCGACCTCGACAAACTTCCAGGTGTGCTCGCGAGTGGCGTCGGTTCTGTGGCCGTGGTACGAGCCATCACAGGAGCCGATCATCCCGAGCAGGCCGCGCACAGCTTCATGCAAGCCATGGCCTCGGGAAGCCCTGAAAAATGAGGTTATAATCTTTGGATTGATCCCCGATAGCTCAGTCGGTAGAGCGCCGGACTGTTAATCCGTAGGTCCCTGGTTCGAGCCCAGGTCGGGGAGCCAAAAATTCGACGACACAAAGGACTTGGAGAAATCCAAGTCCTTTTTTTATTCCGAATGACTCTTGAGATGGGGTTGTGCCTATCAAGTTCGCTGAGCGATGTTGATAGCCACAAGACACCCAGTCACAAGAGTGGCTTGAAGTATGTTCAGGTGTATTCGGGTCAAGGCTAAAAACCCACAGTTACCTGCAGCATCGCGCACAATACTCTGATGAAGATTGTGACCGCACACCAGCTGAAACTCAGCGAGTACCTTCAGCCCGGCGACCATCTCGTCATGAGCGAGGCCGCTGGGGAACCCCAAACCCTGGCTGACCTGCTCATCGAACAACGCGCCGAGCTGGGACGGCCCCAGTTGTTTTTCGGT
>JACCDO010050538.1_pt1 | contig 16636 bp, 10 predicted proteins | sample 7446101 | NCBI WGS metagenome assembly JACCDO01 (sample SAMN15323440, study PRJNA562643) | freshwater metagenome | isolation source: river surface water | place: USA:Blue River Watershed | collected 2017-08-16 | reverse complement strand
AGGGTGGCGGAATTACGTCGCCCAAGGCGAATCCTACCATGCGGGCGACCATCGGAACGGACATCCGCACGTACTCCAGCTGTGCGCCTTGGTTGGCCAAGGGTGCGCCCGTCGAGGAGACGGGTATTCCTTTCGGTAGGATCAAAGTCGTTGCCCCGGCGACAAGGCTCGCAGAACCCGCGGTGACCGTGTTTGGGGCGGTCACCAGAACGAGCCGGACGTCATCCAAGATCGTGGCGACGTCCGTCGTGCTCACACCTAGGCCGGCGAACCGCAGCGTATACATGCCGGCGGTTGAGACCACAACCTGTGAAGACTCAAAGCTCCGCCATTCGGTCGCCGAAAATGCCGATTGCGCCAAGTCCAAGACCTGGACCAACGAGGAGGTCGACCCCGGCGTCAGGAAGACCCGGATGGGATTGGCTGGAGTGGCGCCGCGGCCGATCGCCTTGAAGGTGACCTTGTAGGTTCCCGGGTTGAGGAGCACACCCTGCGATACAGTAGAGTTAGCCATTTGCAGGAAGGCGGCCTGGAGGCCAACCGGAGGCGGCACACCGAACCACGTACCTTGGCGGGCCACCCCAGAGCTGCCCTCAAAACGCCACGTTGCCGAAGCAGTGTCCGGCGCATACTTAAAAGAATCAACGGCAGGCAGTTCGAAATCCGCATTGTAGACCATCCCGTCTCGGGAGAAGACACGGGTTGTCTGCCAACCCCCGATCACGGTTCCGGCGCGGAATTGACGCGGCGACGGCGTGCGCGGATCAATGTCGATCGATGGCGGAGGTGGAGGCCACGCGGACGACGGCTGCTGGCTGAGGATATTCCGGAAGTCGTTCTCCAGCGACGGTGGGGTCTGCGCCCGACCGATCACCATCGCGGCAACCAGAAAAACCAGCGCCCCGAAAGGGAAAACGTGAGTGTGGCGCATCGCCGTGGAGTTGGGTGTGGTCCGGTTCGTTGGCCCGAGACTCGGTCAGTATTTGATGAAGTAGTGGACCCCTACGTTCTTCGGGCGACTTTCCAAGGATCCCGTGCTTCCTGTCGTACCCGAAAAGGAGATGGAGTGGCTGTGATTGCCTGAATCCGGGATGCGGCTGGGGGTCCAATAGATCGCCATTTCGGCATTCTGTCCCGGTGTGTCCGCACCTCCCCCAGGGGTGAGCCGGCGATTATCACTGCTGCTATTATCCGAAATATACGCTAGACCCATCCTATCCGCTGAACTCTGGGCGCCACCTGTGTTTCCATTGACGCCGTGATTGTGATTACCGCCGTCCCCGGTGTTTGTGTTGACGCTGAACGAATGCTGGTGGGTGAGGTTGGCGGAATCCTGATAGGACCCCACCACGTCTCCGGTGGATCCTCCCGTATAGAGGGCAGTGCGGGCGTTGACATCGGGGTCCCGTCCGCTGCCGGAGTTCACTCCACGGAGGAAGAGGCCCCGAAGATCCGGCACCCGAAAGGAGGTGGCCTCAACAAAGCCCCAGCGGGGAGAACCGCTGGCGGAAATGTTGGCCACCAGCTCCACGAAGCGGGCGTCGGTACGAGAGTAAGTAGTCCCGTCACACCGCACGTAGCCCGGAAGGGTTCCGTCGCCCGCGAAGGCGATGATCGTTCCGACCGGCGTCTTGTCGCGCGTATCAGCGGTCACCCACCAGTCATTCGCGCTGATGTTCTGCACGACCACGCTTTCTCCGAGCACCTTGAGGCGGATGACTCCATTGGTGACGCCATTGAGCGTCCCGCCCGACGGAGCCATCACGATGTCGGGGTCGGTGCCGGAGTCGCGTTTGATCACCAGGTACTCCCGCCGGGTCGTCATAGCTCCGGGCAGGGTGATGGTCGTGGCGGAGGTGGGTGAATTGATGATGATGGAACGCGCTTGGTCGGAAGGCGTCGCCGAGGCGGTGGTGACCTCTTGGGCGACGTAGGAAACCTGGGCCAGATTGATCGATGAGCCCGTCGCCGAGGAACTGGCCAGCACCAACCGCTCAGCGGAAACGCTGCGGTTCGCGATGTAGGAAAACGGAGTGGCAAGGAACGCGAGGCGCGGGAGGATTTCCGCCGGTGTCTGACCAGGGATGACGATGGTCACGCCGAGGAAGCGGTCCTTGCCGTCAAATGCCCCCGACAGGTTGGTTTGCGCCACACTGCCTTCGGCGGGGGAGAGCGCGGTGCCCTCTCCCAGCCGCACCGAGAACAGTCCTTTGCTCACCGTCACAATCTGCTTCTCAGACCAAATCACCGCACCGCCCTCCTGGGCATCATAGATGCGGAACCGCATCTCGTAATTGGCGGGAGTCGTCGGGGCGAGAGCGTTGCCGGAGGCGTCAAGGGCCTTGCCCTGATAGTCGATGGTTCCGGGCGCCCCGCCCACGGACTGCGCCGATGCTAAAACCGGGAGGGCGGCAAAGGTGATCAGCAGGCGAATCGTGGCTGCTTTGGTTTTCATGGCGTAATGAGAACTAGGGGATGAGCAGGGAGGCGGTGTCGGAGACACGGTTTATCAGGAAGTTTCCGGAGATCGTGATAGGTACCGAGCGCAGGCCCTCGACCACCTCCGTGTAGGTTCCGCCGAGCATGGTGGAACCCCAGGCCGGATCGCTGATTCCAGCGACCGAAGACACGAACTGCAGCGTGACCGTACGCTTGACCGTAAGTGACTCCCGGCCGACCGGAAGGGCGGTTTCAAACCGCGCGTCGAGGTTGTCGTGGTCGGGATGAAAACGGTGAACGAAGGGGTTCGAGTCGGAATTGTAATCGAGCAACACTTCGAAAACCACGGAGCCGGATCGGCCGATGGATCCGGATGAGGCGGTCCTGATCGTCCCCGCAGGCAGCGAGACCACACTCATCCGGCCCGTTGGCTTCACGCCGGACGGGAGCAGATTCTCAGCGGAGGCCAACAGGACTGAAGAAGTCTGGGATACCACGAACACCTGCTGGACCAGACGGCTTACCCCCGAAGCATCCCGGTGCAGCAGTAACGGTACCGACATCGAGGCCGCTACCTTACCCGGGCGGCCGGTCGGAGCATCGAACGTAACGGTGGGGGCCGAAGTGTATCCTGACCCCTGATTAGTGACCGTGAGCTGCTGTAGGTACCCATCCGCCCCCGCGACGACCGTCGCAGTGGCTCCCGAGCCGCCCCCTCCCGTTATCGTCACCTTTGAGGACGTTATGTAGTGAGAGCCGGGATTGGTGAAGATCAACCCGGTGACCTTGCCTGAACTGATCGTTGCCGTCGCCGCAGCCATCGTGGGCACCACCTGCTGGCTGCCGGAAATTTGGGACACATCCGAAACCACCGCCACCCCCGACCAGAGTCCGTTGAGGTCGCTGGCGACGGCGGACACCGGAAGGTCAAAGCTCGTTTGTCCTAGGGAATCCGTGACCCGCAGCAGCCCGGCGAAGAGCTGGCCAGGCGTGCCGCCCATCGCCACGCGATCCACCACGATGACGACGTCCGCGGATTGCCCGGCGGGTAGAGTGACCGTCTGGGCGGCAGAGCCTGCAGCGAGATTGGAGTACTCGAAATCGGTACCCGAAGAATTCAACCCGCCCCGAACCTTCAGCGGAACATTGCCGGAAATCGTCGGGGTAACCGTCACGGTCGGCGTCGTGGCACCGTAGCCGGCGCCGCGGTTGGTGATCACAAACCCGGAAATCGTGCCTCCCGAAGAAAGCGTCGCGGTCGCCGTGGCTCGCGTGCCAGCGGAGGGAGCGGAAATCGTCACCGTGGGAGGCGTCGCGAAGACGAGGGAGTTGTTGATGTCCGGGTTGATTCCCACGACCATTCCCGCCGTGGCCGAGTCGGTTCCCATCAGCGCGGTGCCGGCGGTGACCGAGGGCGGGTTATCGGAAGCCAGCAACGAGAGCGAAACCGTGACGGCCTGCGCGGCGGTCTTGTTGCGGAGATTCAGCTTCAGGACCAGACCGGTGCGTCCGAAATTGAGCCCGCGCTGATCGGTAAGCCCTACCGAGATGGGACCGTAGTAGTCCGAGTACTTCGTCGCCTGGACCCAGTACGCCACGCCGCGCGCGACCCGCTCGGTGGGGAGGTTGACCAGCTGAGGGTTTCGGGCGGAGTTCGGGATGGTGGAGCCGCCGGAAATATAATTCGGGTCGGACGTACCGCTGCTGACAAGGGGGCCGCCCACGTACTTGAGGACGTTAGTCGTGTCGGCCAACGCGGCGCTCGGCGCGAGGAATTGGGAAAAGGTCGGTCCCGGCGAAGTGGTCGGAAACCCGACGAAGTTTACCCCGGTGGTACTCCACTTGTAATTCGGGACGACCGGCCGGCCTTGAAGCGAAAGGGTGGATGCCGTTGAGCCGTCCGCCACGCGGATCAAGTAGGGGGCATTGGGCGTGAAGGCGAAAAGCGTGGACTGACCGGGTGCTCCCCGGCGCCAAACGCTCCACGCGGGATCCGATTGCACCGGCGTACTCGGGTCGGTGACGAACTGAGGCCCGCTGGGCGGATTCCAACGCCAGACCTCGATGATTTCGGGCCGGCTGGAAAGCGCGCTGTCGATGTTCGCCACCGCGGGATCCAGCGGCAGCCAGATCGCGTTCCAACCGGCGATCAGCGAATAGGTTTCGGTCTTCCACTGGGCCTGAAGGGGAACGACCGGCAAAAGGAGCGCCGCCAACAAGGCGAGCCCGAGGCTCGGACGCCGAAGCACCTGGATCAGGCGGGGGTTGGTCGAGGCTGACACAGGATGTACGACTACCTCGCGGCGATTCAGACGACGCATCATTTTGAACCAGGCACGAAGCCGTCCTCCGTGTCGCCGCGCGCGAAGTATTCGCCGGTGCGAACCGAACCGGAGCGTTGGTTGTAAAGTTCGATCACACGCGTCAGTTCCAACAGGTTGATCCGGCCGTCGCGATTAAAGTCCGCGGTGTGCGGAGAAACCGACGTCACCACCACCCCGCTGGCCCGCGTCACATCCGGCGCAAACCCGTCTTCCCCGGCGATGTCGGGCTTGTAGGCCCCTGTCCGCGTCTGGGACACGCGGGTGCCGTAAAGCTCTATCACGCGGGTGAGTTCCAGCAGGCTGATGCGACTATTGCGGTCGGTGTCGGCGGAATGGAACGAAGGACCAGCGGGCACGACTAGCGGGTCGGACTGCGCCAAACCCTGATAGGTCACGCCATCCCGTATCCCCGAGACCATGGTGGTGACCTGCTGCCCGCCAGCCGTGCCCGCGGGCACTGAAACGACGAAATTGAAGGCCGGAGCCGTGACGGACGCCGCAGACCAAGTCCACTCCAGGATGTCGACGGCGCCCGTGGTGGGGCGCAGCGAAACCGAGGAAGCGTCATCGCTCACGAACGTCCAGCCCGCCGGGAGCAGGACCGAGAGGTTTACCTGCGAAAAGGCGGCGGAGAGCTCGGTGGTCAGGTTGATCGCCGCCCTGCCACCGGCGATGTAGCCAAAGTTGGCCACGTTCTGGCGCGCCGCGATGGGCGAAGCTCCGGAGGAAGCAGAAACCGACATCGTGGCGCTGTCCAACGAGCGGGTTCCGGAGGATACCCGCACCCAGAAGCTGCGGGGTCCCTGAACGGAACCCACGCTAAGGACTGACTTGGTCTGGCCGGACAAGGGTTTTGAAATATCTCCCCGGCTTCCCTCGTACCATTGGTAGACGACACCTTCCCCGGCCGCATCGACGCGCAACGTGGCGATGCCACCGGCGGCGACGACAACGCTGCCCGTCGCCGAGCGGATCTCGAAATCGGCCGCAGCGGGAGCCGACATCATGTCGCGACCGCCGTTAGCGAGGACACCCAAGATCGTTACGGTGCCAGCATCGGAAGTGTCGAAGAGGTTGACCTGTGGCACCACCGGGTTCTGCAGCTGCCAGCCGGGGTTCGTGATCAGGATCCACTCGGGAGCGGAGGCGAGCGACTTGGAATTGAAACCCCACACGTACAAACGGCTGCCGGCATCCTTGCCGGCGGAGAGGACGCTGGACCCTGTGACCGAGAAATAAGTCGAACCGCCGTCGGAAAACCACGAATCGACGACGTCGGATCCAGGGGCGGAAAGCGGGACCCATGCCGCAGGCCAAGATGACTTCGGCTCTGAGGCCGGATCGAAACCGGACCGGAAGCTACCTACCTCGAAGAAAAAACCCCGGGAGACCGGCCACGCATTCCCGTTGGAATACGTGCCAGCCCCCCCGTTTCCACGGGAACTGGTGACACCGATGGTCTGCTGGGCGAAAACCGCCGAGGCCGAGGCCAGGACCCCCGATAGTATCTTCAGCAGGCGCGTGATCACAGCGAGAAGGGGACAGCCTGCGCCAGCGTGGAGGTCGGACCGGCGCGGAGGCGCAGGAGGACCGCCGAGGCGGCGTCGAGCAACTTGGAGGAGGTGAAATCGATACTCTCCAAGGACTCCTTCCGCCAGACGGGGCTGGAGCCGGATTGCAGGAAGAAGGACTCAAACGAACTCCCGTTCCACCGAAGCAGCTGGTCGGCCGCGGCGGGGGAGGTAGCAGCGGTGAGGCCGTTCACGAGACGGAGGTCAGCTGGAGAGGCAGCCACAGGAAAACCGGAAACCAGCAGTTGCCCGGAAGAGGCCGGACTGCGAATGAACCGCGTGGCGCGAACTTCTCCGGTGATGGTGAACACGGCCGATGTCCCCTGCCGCTTAAAGAAAACTCCGACGCCCGGCGGGATGATGGCACCATCTTGGTTACCCGCCCCCCCCGACAAGGATCTCCACTGCGGGGTGGTTCCTTTGCGAAAGTAGAAGACCGAAAGCCCGTTTGCCGTGGAAAAGTAGACCTGATCTGCCTCGGCCGGGCTATTCGAAGAATTCAAATTAGCCGTCGATCCCGTCCCGAAAACCGTCGCCAGCGTCCAGTGAGGCCTGACGACAACTCGATGTCCCGACAACTGACTTAAAGTGCTTTTGGCCAGCGTGTTAAACGATGAATCAGCGAGGGCTATCTTGCCGGCTTGGTTCGAGCGAGAACCCTGCTCGTCAACTTCAAGCCGGTGCCCAATCCATTCGCTGGCAGCCCCGGTCGAATGACCAACAACCTCCAGGAAGTAGGAAGATCCTTCTGCCAATAAACCCGCGAGGGACTTTCTGACTCCTTCGCCGTCGACCACGGTCAATCCTTCGGCATCCGCCGCCTCCACGACACCTGCGGCAATGGCCGGCCGCAGCAGGGGAACTCCCACGGTGATCATCCGATTCTGACCCACGGGGTAAGAGACGGCTCCCACGACGCTTGCCGCGTCCTGAGCCAAAACGACGGACCCAAGCACTAGCCCCACGAAAGATTGCGCCACAAAAAGCGCCCTGCGACAGAGGCTGGAACAGCGGTGGAAGGGTAGTGCCACTAGCATTCAGAGAATCATCCCGCATCTGCCAAGCACAAGGAAAAATCCTTACGGATGCACGCGGGTGACAACTGAACTTCGTGTGGGCGAAACCACTTCATGCTGGCCGCAAAACCGTTTTCGATTTCCCGCCGCTCGATCGTCAAACGCCTAGCGCGACACCGCGCGCCTCGCCGCTCAACTCGGACTGGCGGTCGGCATCTCTTCCGGAGCGAACTTCCTCGGCGCCCTCCAGGTCCAGGAGGACCTCGGCCCCGACGCCACCGTCGCCACCATCTTCTGCGACAGCAACAAGAAGTACCTCAGCACCGATCTCCTGCGCGACGAACCCATCCGCCCCGGCTACCTCTCGCCCGAAATCGAGCTGCTGGGCGTGGAGACGGCGGCGGCGACTACCTGAGCCTCAGCCAGGCGTTCATGCTGATTGCTGCACCGTAGCGCAAAAGTGTGCGCAAGAACGCCGAACCGGCTCCTCCTTGTCGGGTCTGCCGTCGCAGCAACGCTACGCTACTAAAATCCACCCACCTTCCGCTCCGGGGCGATTACGGCGCCGCAAGGCCGCCGCTGCGTGAGGACCGTCCTGTGGCGCGTCGTCATTCCTGATCTGAGTGTACGCGCTGATCCGGTTCTGAGCCGGATGAGATAGCGCTACCCAGATGAAGTGCATGGCAGGTCGTAGCCCTCCGAAACGTTTTTGGCAGACGCTCCAACTTGGGTGGTGTCGGCGCTGAGAATGCGCCGTGGCACAAACCGGCGCCATGGCTATCTTGAGACGATGCTTACACTTCTGCCTATCAAATTGGTCCCGCTTCGGGGTCAGGGCAGATGCTTGGCCAGAAGGTCGGACAGCACCTTGCCGCGGGCCTCGCGCGAGATGACCCTGCCGTCGGGTCCCAGCAGAATGCAGGTCGGGTAGGAATTGACGTGGATCACATCGAGCGCGAAGCGCTCGATGCTTTCCTGCGTGGCCTGCGGCCATTTATGGCCAGCCTTAGCGATGAAGGCGCGGACTTTTTCCACATCGGCCGCATACTCAGCGGCAGTTAGGCCGCCGGAGGTCTTTTCCATGTTCAAGCCCACCACTTCGAAACCCTTGGACCGGTATTGGGCATAGAGCGGATCAAGGTGCTTCATCTCGGCGATGCAGGGACCGCACCACGTGCCCCAGAAATCGAGCAACACGACCTTGCCCCGGTAGTCGGAAAGCTTGTGCCTGCCGCCGGCGAGATCGACGAAGGCGAAGTCGGGCATTTCCTGACCGGCCTGCGCGTCGAAGCGCGTGTAGTCCGAGGCCGGCCGCTCCTCCAGAACGATGGTGCCGGTAGCCATATCGACCGACTTCGGCGCTAAATAGCGCGAGCCCACGCGGAATACCGGCAGCTTGCCGGAGGGGTTCTCCGATTCGCCGATCGCGGCCTCGATCTTGCCGTTGAAGTTCGCGTCCATCGAGATCCGGGCGGTTAGAAGGTTAATGGCGCTCTCGGCCGGTCGCGGGGCAAAAGTCAGGCGCATCGGCCGGCCGTCGATCTCGACATTTCCTCCAAAGACGACGTTGAAGTTGTAGGTCAGCGCCGTGATCTCGGTCGGGGCCATCGGCGGCCCTCCAGCCGGTGGACGATCCACCACCCGGACGGTCAAGGGAAACTCCCGGTAGATGCCGTTGTCCCACGGAAGCGTCAGCCTCGCCTCCTTGTTGTCCGCCGAAAACGTCCAATGCTCCGCGGGTCCGAACCTGCCGTCGCCGTCCCGATCGATCCAAAGCGTCTTCTCTCCCCCTTCGGTCGCGACGACGGCAAGCAGGTAGGTCTTGCCCTTGATGGGCAGCGGCCCCTTGAGCATCCAGACCTTGGTGCCAGGCCCTGGGGCGACGGGCAGACGCGCTATGAGATCCGCCGGCGCCGCCACAGCCACCGCATAAGACGCGGTCCCGAGAGCCGGGGCGGGATCGAGCCGGCCGCGGAACTCGACGGCGCCGGCAGGCAGCAGGGTCAGCACCACAGGCAGGAACAGGCGGCGGAGGGTTTTCATGGTCGGGGTCTTCGCCGGTTCAAAACGTCTTGCGAATGCGCAGGTAGACATAACGGCCGCGCGGATCGTCGAAGGTGCTGTAGAAGCTGCGGAAATTCTGGCCGCCGGGATTGAAGACATAGGGTGGCTCGCGGTCGAAGACGTTGTTCATGCCCAGCGTCCACTGGGTCCCCTGCAGAAGGCCGAGCCAGCGGTCAACGGTCGTACCGAACGGGAGGTTGTAGACGACCTGGAGATTCGTGGTGAGCGAGTTGTCCACGGGCACGTTGAGCGAGTCGCGGTAGGACTCGATGTAGGTCCAGGAGGGGGTCACCGTCCAGTTGCCCTTGCGCCAGGCAGCCGAGCCGGAACCGCGGAAATGCAGCGGGGCCAGGATCTGGTCGAGCGTGTCGGTGATGGGCGTGTTGGGCCGGAGCCGGGTCTTGAACTCGCGCGTGTTGGTGGCGCGCAGGACGAAGTTGAATGAGCCCAAATTGACGGTTTCCATCCGGTACCGGACGCTGGTATCAAGGAATTGGGTCCACACGTTGCCCGTGTTGAAACGGCGCACATCCGCCTGCGTGATCTGGCCGGCCCAGCCGAGGGCGGACTCAGCCGCCGTGGGCGCGGCGCGCACCACGCGGCCGGGAAAATACCGCTCGTTGGCCAGGAGCGTCGCGATCGACATGCTGGTGATGCCGCTGACCTTCTCGATGAAGCCGTAGTCGAAAGAGGCGCTGAAGCCCTTGAGCTGGCGCGGCTCCAGGATGAGTCCGAAGTTCCACGTCTCGGTCTCCTCGGGCTGGAGGTCCGGATTGCCACCGCCGATGCTGGTGTAGCTACCGATCGCGGTGTTGCCGCGGCGGGGGTCGGGCGTCGTTTGGCCCACGAGATCGGTGAATGCGCTGTCGACGGTCATGAACTCCTGGGCCGGATAGGTGCCGGAGCCGAAGGAGACGCGAAGGGTAGCGTCGGGAATCGGGGAAAACCGCAGGCCGAGATTGTGTGCGCTGAACGGCTTGCTGTCGGTGATGGCGGTGCGGCTGGTGGAGGCGACCAGGTCGAGGGCGCGGATGCCAAGGAGGGTTCGGGATTTGCCCAGCACAGGGACGACGAACTCCGCGCCACCGTTCACAGTCGCGCGCGTGGTCGCGTTGGCCGAGCCCGAGGGGGCAAAGTTTTGCCCGGTTCCCACGGTCAAGCCGTATTCGTTGGCGACCGAGGACTCGACGCGGTTCTTGAAGATATTCTGGTACCACTGGGAGCTGTATTCCCCCAGGAGCGAGACGGCGATCGGTCCGGCGGGGAGGTCCCAGATATGGCCGTTGAGGCGGGCCACCCCGGACCCCAGCCAGATGTAGTCGTCGTTCTGGCGGAAGCTCGTGTTCGTGAGTTTCTGGGCCGCGTTCGTGTTCCGATTACTGATGTGGTCGGCAAAGAAATTGTAGAAGCCCCGCGCCTGGACGTTGGTCGCGCCAGCACTGACAAAGGAGTTTAGGAGCTGGTCCGGCGTGTAGCCGAACGCCTTGCGGCCGTTGTAGTCGGAGGACCCGTCCAGCGCCCACTTCCACTCGTGACCGAGGAGCGGAATCCTGCCGTTGAAGCCGACCACGGAACGCACGGTGATGTTGCGCGTGTGTTGGGCGGTACCCGGCAGGTCCGCCGGGTAGTAGTAGAGCTGGATGCGCTGGCCCGCGTAACCGGGCACCACGCCGGTACGGAACGGATTGCGCGCATCTGTCTCCGTGAGAGTGACGCTGCGGGGGGTCGGCGGCGATTCGAACTGCATGTCCGTATAGCCCAGGCCCAGTTCCGCATACCAGCTCAGGCGGTCCTTGATCAGCTCGTGGTTGAGGGTCGCATTGAAGTTCGCGCTCGTCGAGGGGTTGAACATGGCGAACCTGCCGTAAACGTCGCTCGGCTGCATCTTGTTTGCCCCAGGGAGGAACGCCGCCGGGGTGAGGTCCGTGCCGCCCTGGTTCGTGGGCACGGTCGCGTAATTCACCACGCCGGCAGCGCCCGGGATGTTGAGTGGAACCAGCGCGTTGGTGGCGCTGCGGCCGACGATGACCCCGGGCTGGGAGACGAAATTGGACATGCCGCCCGTGTTGATCCAGTTCGTGAGGTCACCGCCGTCGGCGGGCGACTTGTTGTAGTCGAGGAAACGGCGGTAGAGCGGACGATCGCGGTAGTACATCGGCTGGCGGTCGCGCAGATCGATGGTCCAGGTGAGGTTGGCCTTGCCGCGGAAAAGGGCGCGTCCCTCGGTGTAGGTCAGGCCGATTTCCTGGGCACCGCCCGCGGCGACCTGCGCGTAGGAGGTCGTGAGTTCGCGGCCCGCATATTCCTTGCGGAGGATGACGTTGATCACGCCGCCCATCGAGTTGGTGCCATACATACCGCCACCCGAACTGGGCAGTACCTCAACTCGCTCGATGGCGGAGAGCGGGATGCGGCCGAGGTCCGGACCGCCGTTCTGCGTTTCGCGGACGAGGGGCAGGCGGCGACCATTAACAAGGATCGTGGTGCCGGCGCTGGTGAAGCCGCGCAGGTCAATCTTGGTCGCGGGGGTAACGCCCGCGCCAAAGGTGGCGAAGCCGCGTTGCGACAGCAGGCTCTGCGACTCGCTCTCGAAGGCCGCAACCTGGGGCAGCGCACGGAACACCTCGTTGATGTCGGTCGCGCCCATCGACTCGATCTCGTTGCGATCCAGCACCGTGAACGCGATGGCCTGCTTCTCCTGACGGGGGATGACGCCCTGGTTCACCAGACCGCTGTCCCGTGTCTCGATCACCTCCAGCTTCTCCAACTGCACGGTACGGTCGCTGCCAGGATTCGCCGGACGACCCGGGACATTCCTTCCCGCGCCCCCGCGATTGACCATCAGGGCCCCCGATTTTTCATCGCGCACAACCGCAAGGCCTGAACCGGTCAGCATGGCCTCCAGCGCCTCGCGGGCGCCGAGTTCCCCACGCACGGACCGGGTCTGCACTCCTTCGACCTGCGCGATGGTGTAAACCAGTTCGACCCCGCCCTGCGCAGCAAAGGCGCGGAGAGTCTCCTCGGCTTTGCCGGCGGGCAGGTTGAATGTTTTCTTCGCTTCAGCAGCGAGGCTCAGATGCAGGCTGATCGCCAAAAAACACAGCAGGCGCAGACAGAAACCGACGAGGTTCCGAGAGAAAAACGAGGTCATGGGAGAGTCGATGTCAGGTTGGTCCGGCGACACGAGATGCACCGGGGTTGTGAAAGGTGGACGCGGCACCCGGTACTTTCCGTGACGGAATTGTTCGCCGGGCAAAAGATCACTTCACGGGCCAAAGAACGGTCGTGCCGTCGTCGCGGTGTTCGGCACGGATGTCCTCACCCTGCTCGAGCAGGCGGACAAAGCCCCCAGCGTTGTCGGCGCTGAACGTGCCGCCAAGCAAGCGGCCGCGCAGGGAGGCGTCGCCCAGTTCAAGTCGGAGGGTCCCATGACGGTTGAACGCCTCGACTGCCTCACCCAACGGGGTGCGGTTGAACACCAGCCGGGTAGTTTGCCAGGAAAGCATCTGGTCCGCTTCGGACGGAAGGACGGGCACCACCTCCACCGCCGGTTTTTCGACCGCACCGCCGAGGGGGACAGCGACGCGCTCGCCGGAAGACACCAGCGTCGGCCCGTACGGCGACAGACCCAAGGCATAGGGAGGCGGCGCCTCCAGCTGTACCTTGCCCTCTGTCACCAGCAACTCGACCGCCGCGGAGTCCAGCCGGACATTGAACGCCGTGCCGACGGCGCGCACGGCCACGGTGCCGGCGTCCACGATGAACGGTCGGGTCGGATTGCTGGTCACCGTAAAATGTGCCTCTCCCCGCAGGAGCCGCACCCGGCGCTCGGCCGGGGTGAAATCGACCGCTACCTCGCTGGTGCCGCGCAGCTCGACCCGCGAGCCATCGGCGAGAGACAGGGCGCGGGCGGAACTCGGCAACACCTCATAAGCCTGGGTCGACGCGATCGGAGTGGCCGCCGGCCGAGACCACCAAGCGAGCCCGACAAGGACAACAACGGCGGCCGAGGCTGCCTGCCAGCCGCTCCAAGCCCGGCGGAGCGGCCGGCGGCGTAAAACAGGCCGAGTCGCGTCATCGAGCCGTCGTGCCTGCGCAACCAGTTCCGAATCAGCCTGAATCAGGTCAAAACTACCCCACTCCCCCTGTAACCGCGCAAACTCGACGGCGTGTCGTGGGTCGGCGTCCAGCCAGCACCCAAAATCCCGCGTCTCTGCCGCGCTCAAACCGCGATCGTGCCGCGCCAGCCAAACGCTGGCGGCGTTGGCGACGTCCGCATCCGACTGGGGCACGCGGTTCATCGGCGGTGCAGCGCATCACAGCGCGCACGTACGTAGTCGGCGCACCGGCGGGCTCCCTTGGCCACGAGCGTCTCCACCGTGTTTTCGGTGATGCCGAGGCGCACGGCGATTTCCCGCTGGGACAGGCCTTGGATTTTGCGAAGGAGAAACACTTGGCGGCAGCGGTCAGGCAGGTCGCGGATCGCTTCGCCGAGCACCACCAACTCCTGCCGGCGATTGACGAGGTCCACCACCCCCGGGCTTTCCTCCAAGACGGGCCAGAGGACGTTTTCCGTGATGGGTTCGGCGCAAGCGGTGAGCCGGCGGCGCAGCAGGTCGCGCACGGCATTGCGCGCCACCGTGAACAGAAAGGACTTGGGCGAGTGCACCTCGGAGCGCGACCGCACCCGCAGCACGCGCGCGTAGGACTCCTGAATCAGGTCGTCGACGTCCGCCGCCTGGAAGGTGCGCAACAACCACGCCCGCAGCACCGGTTCGTGCGGCTGCACTTCTTCGGCGAACCAGCGGGTCTGGTCAGTGGGGGGCGGCGACATGAGCGGAGCGACCGAGAGCAATCACCACGCCAACGGCGGAACTGAGTCGAACTGATAACCATCACCTGTCAGCTTACTTAGCTTTCGCTCCATCAAGCCGGCTGGCGGACGCGACTTACCCGATGAGGCCTTTGAAGGTTAGATCCGAGAGAGCCGCTGCCGCGGCAGCGTCCGAGCCTGACCCTAAGTCCGACGCCCTCAGCAAGACCCTTGGAAAATATCGGCCCACCGTTGGCGTGTAGCGCATCTGACGGCTTTCGCTCTTTAGATGGTTTGCTGGGAAATACCTCAGCAGAAAGCGACTTGGCGGAGGCTGGCGTCCCCACGGGGATTCGAACCCCGGTCCGGCACACTCCCCTCTGAAAACCACCGCCTCCCTCTGAAGTGGACTTCGGTGGACATCCTCACCCGTGGCTGCGTGGCACAAAAGTGTGCGCAAAAATCGTTGAGGGAAAACGGAATTGTTTTATATCTTACCGGATATCTTTTGGCTTGACTTTGGATAGATTTCGGCCAGCATAGGTCCATCGTAAACAACAACATATAAAATAAAGGACCAACATGAGTTCACTGAAACAAAGAGGCAAAATCTGGCACGCTCGCTTTCGCAACGCGCAAGGCAAGCGGGTCTCCTGCTCCACGAAGCAGACCGACAAGAAGAAGGCGCAGGAGGTACTGGCACAGTTGGAAGCCGCTGCAAAGGGCGCGCTGACCGCCACCCAAGTCCAGCGTGTGATGGCAGACATCTACCGCGAGGCGACGGGCACCACGCCCCAGACCTACACGGTCCGCGAGTATCTCAACCAGTGGTGCGAGAACAAGGCGGCAAGGGGAGCGCTCCGCGCAGCGGACAAGTATCGTCAAATCGTGCGGGAGTTCCTCGCGTATCTCGGCAAGCGTGCCGACCACCCCCTCCGTCAACTCACAGAGTCGGACTTGTCGTCCTTCGTCCTCGCAGCGGGCAAGCAGGTCCGCGCCAGAACGGCCAACAACAAGTTGACGCTGCTCGCTGCCGCCCTCCGCGACGCGTGGTCCGAGAACCTGCTACCAGACGACATCTGCAAGCGGCTGAAGAAAATCAAACTGACCGAGCATGAACCGATGAAGCGCCTGCCCTTCACGCAGGAGCAGGTGGACACTATCATCCAAGCCGCCGACGGCGAGTGGAAGGGCATCACCACGCTTGGCGCATACACGGGCCAGCGGCTTGGCGACATCGTTAGTTGGCGTTGGAGTGATGTGCAGGGTTCCATCCTCGCTTTCATCTCTCGCAAGACGGGCCGCAGGATGCGTGTGCCGCTCCATCCGATTGCGGAGGCGTGGCTCACGGCCAATCGCGGTCAGAACGCGAACGACAAGCCCATCTTTCCCGTAGCACACGCGAAGTTTGAGAAGCATCGGGGAAACGCAGCACGGCTCTCGGATGAGTTCTACATCCTGCTTGCCTCGCTCAACTACGCGGAGAGGCGCACGCATCACACGCGGGGCAAAGGCCGCAGCGCCAAGCGGGCATTCAGCCCACTCTCGTTCCATAGTTTCCGGCACTTCCTGACCTCGCAGTTGCATCGGGCTGGCGTCGCCCCAGCCATCGTGAAGGACATCATTGGCCACGAGTCGGAGGCGGTGCATCGCATCTACACCGACATAGACGACGAGACCAAACAAATGGGCATACTGAAGTTCACGGTGCCTTCATCCCGCCCGCAGCCGCCGCCACAAGGAGGCACTGTCGAGCAGTTCCCCGCTTCAGAGCCGCTGAAGGAGGCCGTCAATGGATAAACCGGAATATATCCCCATTCCGCGCACTGGCACCAAGTGTCCGCACTCCGGTCTCTCGCGCTCTGGCATCTACAACCTGATACGCCCGACCAAGGCCAACGGCTACAAGGCCGTCGTCGCGTCTCGCCCAGTCCTACTTCCCGGCAAGCGCCGTGGTCGCAGGATGGTGGTCTACCGCTCGCTGATGGACTACCTCGAAAAAGGTGTAGTTCCTGTGGAGAGGCTCAACCTTCGAAGGCAATGGGCAGAGTTCCGCGCAAGTCGTCGCCCTGAAGCACCCGCTTTACTCGCAATCAGCCTTCGAGAAGTTGACGACTTGCCTGACGACGCTGTGCTGCCAGCCTAATGACTTCTTATAGGTCGATTTTCCATCGTTTCGCCCTGCTCTGACATATTTATTCAGCGAAGATGTCATCAGCGACTCAAAGGACTTTCAGTTAGTTCAGGAAGCCCCACTGTCGCTGGTGGGGCTTCCTCTTTGGTCCGTAAGCGGCGCTCAATGCCCCAGTGGGCCAGCCTTAACAAATACCCAGTTAGTCAGTAAGTGATGCTCGAAAACCTTCACGCGCTAGAAGGTTATCCTCCCACAGTCCATTCACCGGGAAGGTT
>JACCDO010064593.1_pt1 | contig 16647 bp, 17 predicted proteins | sample 7446101 | NCBI WGS metagenome assembly JACCDO01 (sample SAMN15323440, study PRJNA562643) | freshwater metagenome | isolation source: river surface water | place: USA:Blue River Watershed | collected 2017-08-16 | reverse complement strand
TTAATTATTTTCTTACAAAATATATTATTATCAATATTACTAATAATACTATTAAAGCTGGTAAATTGGTCCATAATGGATACATACTCATACCAAATACCATATTATTATAAGCATTAAGAAGGATTCCAAATAATATAAAAAAGAAAAAAGATCCAACATAATGGAATACACGAGATACTGGATTCATATTTTTCATTTTATTGACTAATAATTCACGATGTTCTGATATTTTATCTTCATAATACATTCGATCAATACCCATACTACATATTTTCCATATACTACTAAAATGACCATCATATTCAAAATTTCTTATAACATCTTCATAACTTTTTGAAATATCACTCATTGCCATCTTTCCTCCATACCAACCACTTCCAACCATTTTACCTAATAATATCCAACTTGAAATGGGTTGAATGATATATTTCAAACATGATGCTCCTAATTCTTTGAGTGGTTCTGGAGTAATATTTCCTAAAATAATATTATTACGATTATATTTTATGGATGATTCATAGATTGTATTTAATAATTTACTTATTTTATCTTCAATGATATTAATTAATGTATTTTGTTCTTTTTCATTAAATAACTCTTCATTTGTAATAAAATCATAAATATCTTTAAATTTATATTTAATACTATTCATTGCGTTATTTCGTTCATCTAAATCAACAATTTTATTATTTTCTTCAATAAATTGAATTAATGTTACAAATAAATTACTTTTAAATTCAATATGTAAACTTTCAATATATGATTTTAATTGATCTCTTGTACTATTTATTTTATCTTCATATTGAAGACGAATAGATTCAAATATTTTTTCAATAGAATTATATGATTTTTGAATCGATCCATAATTTTGTAATAAAGATTGATATTCTGATTTTTTATTTTCATATGTACTTACATATTGTTGTTTTTTAGAATCTTGATCAGATAAAAGTTTGATGGTTGATTCATATTGATTTATTTCATCCTTTACTTTTGTTATTTCTTTCATCATATGATCCATTTGACTTAAATAACCTTCTTTAATACTCATTTGTTTTGTATAATCAGCTCCTAATTTTAATTCATAAAGATAAGTATAAAATTGATCATTCATTTTTTTTACAAAATCATCACTTTTACCTTGATGATGATATACATAATCTTTACAAACATCTTGAATCATCTTTATAAATGTCTCTTTTTTATTTTTTGGTAAATCTTGTATCATTGAGTTATAATAATCTTCTATATTACTTGTATTAAAGTACATTAATTCATATTTTTCTAATACATCGTGTACTTTATTATATGTTCCATCAAACATATTATAACGGTTATCTTTTCGTAATGTTTGAATATTCATACTTTCGTCTTTATTTTTAATACAAACGGGTAAATATTCATCTTGAATAAATCGTAAAAATCGTCTCATATATTTATCTAGATTTTTAACAATCTTTTCATTTAAGATTGTTTTATCATATACATGAGCGCTCTTTGTTTTTATAATCTTATCATTCACTTCATCAATAATTTGTTCCATTACATAATGTAAATTTAATTCTTTAGGTAAGAAATAATTATATTGATTACTAATTACTTTATTACTTAATTCTGTAAAACCAATAATGGGAGATGTAAAAAATGTATATTCATCTTGTTGGAAATTTAATTTTGAATTTTGTGATTTTAATAAGTTTTCTTGTAATAATTGTTTTTCACTCTTTAATATTGTATAGTTTTTCGCTTTGTTTAATATTCCACCCATTAAATATAATATAATAACACCAACTATAGGTTGAATAATATTACATATAAATTCTGTAGTTACAAATTTATTTGTTTTTTCAACAATTTGATATGAAGTAATATAACTATATAATTGTTTTGACGTCATATTTAATTTATATCTTTTACGTAATTCATCACATACTTTTTCAATTCGTTGATTAAAAATTGTAAATGTACTATTTTCACCATTATATTCTAATCGTTTAAATCCAAATTTCTTCTCAGGATTACTAATGATAATACGTAATATATAATTCATAAGCATAAAAACAATTGCTCCACTTAAGAAAAATAATACTAAATGATTCAATTTATTGAATAAAATAAAAAAGATAACATAAAATAATACTACAGAACCTACATAAATATTTGATATTTGTTTATTTTTTAATATAACACTATATTTTGTTTGTAATATATTCATACACATTAAAAACCCAATAATACCAACAATCATTAAAGATGAAGACATATTATAAAATCGTGGATATGAATAAAAGAAAGGAGCACATAATAAAAGTATAGCAATCGCATTGCTTGAATAATTACTTGGATCTACAAAAATAGATTCATATAAATAATTTTGATCATATAATTCAAGTTTTGATTTGAAATCTTCTATGTCTTCTTCATTTAAATTTCGATTATTTGATTTTAATTTTAAATACCATATTAAATATCCAATATTTGTTTTTGATAAATCTTCAGATGTTTCTATATTCGTTTCAGCAGCACTATCTAAAACAAGTTCAATTTTCTCATTTTGAATATTATTTGTTTTATCATCTTTTTTATCATCTTTTTTATTATCATCTTTTTTATCATCTTTTTTATTACCTTTCTTTTTCATAGATGGTGGTTTAGGTACTGGTTTAAGTTCAACATTTGGAATAATATCTTTATTATTTGTTGAATAATTTATATTTAAAATAAAATTTCTAAAATCGTATCTTATATCATCACTATTTGTAACTACTACACATTTATGTATATTAACAGATGAATTTTTTGGATCATACATTTTAATATTTTGTAATCGATACTCTTTATCTTTTGTATCAAACGGAGTATTAAAATAAAATTTTTCATAAGCAGGAAATTTAAAATCAACTTGATTTCCATTTATGGTAACTCGATAATTTACCAAATCATCTGGTTTTATTTCTTTATCTTTCCCAATTATTATTTTAAAATTTTTGTTTCTTATATCACTTAATATTGAATATTCCGTGTATGTACTATATGTAGATGAAGTATTTGATAAAAGATTACTTATTTTACTACTCATAATATATTTTTTTGATTAAAAATATTATACTACTTTACTATAATATTTTTATATACTTCTTTTTTCTTACACTTTATAAATTTTTTTATAAATGATCCTTTAGCACTTTATACATTTTTTTATAAATGATCCTTTAGCACTTTATACATTTTTTTATAAATGATCCTTTAGCACTTTATAAAATTTTTTCTTTTTTATAAATTGTCATTTAATACTTTACGAATAATACCAATTCCGCGTGTTTGACCTTCTCGGAATATAAATTTATCATTTTCTTGAATAAACTCCGGACGATGCATAAACCTAAATTTAATTCGACATTTATCACCCGCTCTTATGTGCGTCTTTTCATATATATCCACTATTTTCGCACTTTGAACAATTTTATTACAATTGATTATTGGTTGATAATTCTTAGCAATCGTGGTTGAATGAGTATGCATAATTACTACATCTGCTTCAAACTCATAACTTGTAAACTTTTTACACTCCTCACCATTACCACTCATTAAATATACACCTTTTCGATAAACTAATTTTTTTAAATCTACATTTTTCACATTACATTTAATCGCAATACAACCACTTTCATCGTTTTCCATATAATCCACATTTTGTTGAAAATTATCATGAAACGATCTTATGATTACCGGATACCACATTCCATGAAATGGACCAATATATACATTATCATTCTTTTTAAATCTACCATTACACACTTTACCTGACAAAACTGTTCCTACACCATTTACCTGATAACTTCGATCTATCGAAAATATATTTGTACTCTTTAATTCATCCATTGTATGAAAACACGTCAATTTATTATGTTTCTCAAAAAAATCATGTGTATAATCAATATACTTGCGCAATATATCAATATTTTCTCCACTTTTATTTGATACACAAAAAATAGGAACATATTTACGAATATGTTGTAAAGAGGTTACATTTTCTTCATTCATATAAATAGCACTTTTCTGTTTTAATTTATTTTTAATAATTTCTTCAATATGCGATTTTGTCTTTTCAAATATATGTGTTGGTGCTATATCTATTTTTGTAATTACCACCATAAAAGGAACATTTAAAGCAATTGCTACATTCATATGTTCTTTTGTAATATCTGTAATTCCCATATTTGCTCCTACTACAACCATTCCATAATCCGGATAATATCCTGTCATTCCATGAAGAGTTGTTTTTAAATACTTTTCATGACCTGCTAAATCAATATATACTGTAACTTTACCATTATTATCTTTTGAAAAATTTTGAGTAACTGAAGATGTTTTACCACTATCTCGTTCATGATCAAATTGTGAAACAAGTGATCGAGCATATCCACGACCATCATCCAATATATTTTTAGTTAAAACACCAGTAAGTGAACTTTTACCAGCATCTACATTTCCTAAAACTACCATACGCAACTCTCTCATTTTTGTATTTTTAAAAAATAAACTCTTTTTTTATTTTTATCTTTTATTCTTTATATCAAACAAAAATAAATTTATTATTTCGTCAAAAATGATTAAAAATATTTATTTATAAATAGTATTACAATAAAAATAAATATGAGTCTTATTTTTATTAATGGTGGATTCGTAAATATACAAAAAAATAATAATGATAATAACAATAATGATAATAATAATAATGATAATAATAATAATGATAAAAAAATTCATGAACATATATACGAGAAGAATTTAAATAATTTATATGATTGTTGTATTTGTTGTGAAGAGTATCAAAAAGAAGATATGATCTTTCCATGTGTAATATCAAAAAACCATCATACTTGTAAAAAATGTTTTGAAGATTGGAAAATAAATTGTTGTAAAACAAGTAAAGAAATCACATGTCCTATTTGTCGTAATGTGATTCCTAAAAATGGTCGTTTTACTTATTATTATGAAAATAATATAAAACGTGAAGAAATTGATTATGTAGATAATATACCAAATGGATTAGTTCAATTATGGTCACCTGAAGGCATTCTTCAAAAAAAATTTTATACTCAAAATTATAAATATAATGGTATATATGAAGAGTATGATGAATTAGGATTTTTAAAAAAACGCATATTTTATGAAAATGGTGTTTATAATGGTTTGTTTGAAGAATATTATCCAAATGAAATTTTAAAAGTGAGATGTCAATATGTGAATGGTGCTATTAAAGGTTTATATCAACTTTTTTATAATACAAGTTTATTATTTCTCGAATGTCAATGTGGACCTTTTGCTGGTAAAATTAATGGAAAATTAGAAATTTGGAATGAAGAAGGTGAATTGATTGAAAGATATAATTGTAAAAACGCAAATATTAATATTATGTTTGATAAAGATATGAATGTATCTTATTCTAAAAAAACAGGAATCTTCGAACCATTACCCATTGATAATCAAGAATAATTTATTTATAAAAATCATTTTTGAGAATAATATAATTTTTATAAATAGATAAAATATTCATTTTATCAAACCCATTCATACTAAAATAAGTTAACATTTTATCATTTGTTGATAATAATAACTTTTTATTACTATTATACTTTTTTAATTTTTTATTTTTTAAAACTATAATAGGTGTTAATAATTTTTTATTTGTATAATAAACTTCATATGCTTGTATTCGATCACCCATTGATTTTAATCGTAAAAAAAAATATTTATGATTTATATATTTTTTATATGTTTCTTTTTTATTTAATATTTCTAATATTCTTAAATTACTTATAATATTATCGATTGAATTAAATCCTTTATACAAATGTATACTGTTTATATCTGTTTTATTTTCACTTATTTTTTTATCTTTTATAAAGATTTTAAACATAATATCTTTTTCACTAAAATCTATTTTTGGAAATAAATGTATACTCTTATTATAAAAAATTTCTTCTAAAAAATAATTATATACATTTATAATATCCAATACATTATTTATATTTTTATAATGATGATTTCGATTATTTGTTGTTTCAATATATGATTTTAATGAATTACCTGGATCTAAAAAATTAGCTAATGTATTTATTGAATATTTCCGTTCTTTAATTCTTTCCAGTATATGTTCATAATATGTATGTGATACATATCCAACTTTACTAAATATAGCACTAAATCCAGAAGCATCATTAATAATATTATAATTTTCAATAATATGATATATAGAATTTAATATATGATTTGAATTTTGTATATTCATTTCATAAAAATATTTTCGATTCACTTGATTCATAAAAGAATCTTCTATTTTACTTTTTTTTATACTTTTTATATTACTTTCTTCTAAATCATAATATTTATAATCAATATTGATATGACTATAATTAGAAAAATCATGTATATTATCAAAATAATTAAATAAATTTAATTGATTTTCATTTAAAATATTTATTTTATTTCCACCAATATATTCTACTACTTTTTTTACTTCACTTTTTGTAAGTAAGAAGTTTTTTTTATTTTTAAATAACTTTTTTTGAAATATATATTGTATATATCTTTTATTTTCATTTATATATTTTATAAATTTTTTATGATAATATGGATTATTTATCATTTTATATTGATATTTATCATAATATATACTTTTTTCAAAAAAATAATCTTCCATATCTTTATTTAAAAATCCGATTAAATCAACCATTACAAATGAAATATTTTTAAATATTTCTATTTTGTTATTTTTTGATAATAAAGCAATATTTTCATTGATATATAATTGAAATTGATAATAAATATATATATTTATATACTCTTTATTATTTTGATTACAATGAAATATATTTAAAAATATTTTATAATGATCTTCAAAATATGGATCTTTGATAATATCATTTATTATAAAATAAATAATTCTTTTTAATTTATAAAAATTATATTTTTTACTTTGAATAATATCTATAATATCTTCCATTTTATTACTATATATTATATCATATTATAATATATAAATATTTTTATTTATCTTATTCATTCGTGTAATAAATTTCCCCGAACATTTTTATAAAAATAGATGATTCAAGAATTGGAACGTTCTCTTTATTACATTGTCCGGGGGCAATCTGGATTTTAAATTTATTAACAAATAATTTAATTTGTTAATAAATAATTTTATATAAAAAGGGAAGTTCCTAAGAAACCGCAGGTTTCTTAGAGGGCAACCATAGGAATACCACCAACGATCTTAGCACCAAGAGCAACACCGGCACCAAGACGAGTGCTGTCACCAATTTGGACAGAGAAGGTATCAAGGATGATGAGTACGACGGCAGCAGTAATAGCAATTACTACAATATCATTCATCTTGAGCTTCTTGTGACCAACAGCATAGGCGGCAGCACCAACAGCGAGACCTTCAATAAGGTATTTGACAATGCGCATAACGATTTCCATAATGTCCATTTTTTGAGTTTTTATTCTTATACTTTTACGTTCGATTTTTTTTTTATTTAAAATATAAAAATTAAAAATACTTTCTTATTTCTCTTTCTAAAAAGATATTTTTTACTTTTTCTTTTTTACTTTTTTAAAATTTATAACTTTTTAATAAATTATTAATTTGTTTATTTGTTAAAAAAATAAATTATTTATTTTTCCTTATTTTTTAAGTGAGTTTAAAAAACTTAGAATATATATAAATATAAAAATAGTAAAAAGTAATTTTATAAAATGGCATCTAACAAAGAGATTGTAGAAGATTATCTTGAAGCAGACCCTCCTGTACGTGGTCAAAATTATGTTTGTCTCTCCTTTATTTCACCTGAAAAGGTTCTTAAAAATAAAGAAGTTTTTAAAGTAACAAAATTCCTTGAATTTCTTTTTAAAGATACTCATACAAAAGATGAAAATGGACAAGTGGTTCCTTCACCTGGACAACTTGCCCGTGAAAAATTCATGAAAGATCCTTCATCTATTAACTATCAATTTGTAAATGAAATTTATGAAGATTGGAAGTATAATCGTGATGACGTTCTTGAAAATGATTATCGCGAAGCAAATGATTTTATTACATCAACACGTGGTCTTAAAATCCGTGGTGTTTATGAATCCGAACGTGAAGCAAAGGTTCGTGCTCAAGTTCTTCAACGTCGTGATCCTAACTTCAATGTATTTGTAGGACAAGTTGGTTATTGGCTTCCTTGGGATCCTAGTCCGGATAATGTTGCGGATCAAGAGTATGGAGACAGTGCTCTTAATGAACTTGTTAAGAAATATAAGGAGAATATTCAACAACGTGATGATCATTATGAAGAGGTTAAACGTATGAAGTTAGAGAAGATTCGTAAGGAAAATGAAGAGAAGCGTCGTGCTCTTATGGAATCCGGTGTAACTGGATCACATCTTCACAATGCGGAGGATAGTAAGAAAAATATTGAAGCACTTCGTGAAGCAGTTGATAGAGCGGATAAAGGAGAAAAAGGTGAGGAAACATCAACTGAATCTGGATCATTCCTTGAAAAAGATACTTCAGTAGGCGCACCTGTTGAAGAAAATGGTTCATCAGTATCAGAACAAATGAAGGGTCTTGAGGAAATGGATCCTTGGATGCGTCGTAAACTTGAAGAAGAGGCTCGTAAAGAACAAGAAATGAGTGCTTCACTTGAAAAGAGTGCTTAAAATTTTTTATTTATAATATTATAAAAAATATTACAAAAATATTTTATATTAAAGAAAATTTAATATAAAAATAAAGAAATAAGATTAAAAATGATATATTTAAATAATAAATAATAAAATAAATATGTTTTATTATTTTTTATCTACTATATTTTATATAGCAATTAATGATTTATTAAATATATTTGTATTTCCTTTAGAAAATGATATACCTTTAGAAAATTATGAAATTGTAAAAAGTTTAACAGATTTTAAATTAACTATTTTTACTGCTTTTTTTATACTTCTTCTTATGAAACATAAACATTATAAATTGATTGAAAATATTTATATAGCGATTATTTATATAAAATATACTTCTCTCTTTTATTTCCATAACAATTTTAACCAAAAAGAAGAGTATATGAAACGTGTACTTATGTGGGTTTTTACTACACCCGCAATGTTATCTATGTTAGCAAAAGTAAATAAATTAAAATTCAATGATTTAAAACCATATTATCATATTCTTCCAACTGCTTTACATTTTATATCAATACCTTATATGAATCATTCATATTATAAATATTTTTATCTATATGCTGGTTTATCTCAGAGTTATTTTATGTATAATTTAAATCAATTATCACATTATAAATATATACGAATTTTTATTGCCATTTGGTTAATGTTTGGTACTGTAAATACATTATTATTATATAATATTATTGATCATAATACTTCAGTATTATATTATGTACTAACTGATTTAATAGCAAAATTTATGACAATGTCAATTATATATGATTTAGAAGAATATCGTATTGAATTAGGTAATCAAATGGATTTACAATCTTTTCATTTAATTACAAATCTTTTATCATCGATTCATAAATATAAAGAAGAAAATCAAATATCTACAGAGTGTAATAATGTAATCAATTATTTATCAGAATCAATTAAAAGTATTATACCACGTAATCAAAATAATGTTGCTAAAATTGAATTACTTAAAAAAATATTACCTTATGATTTAGATGATAAATATTTATTAACAAATATCAATCGTTATCAAAAACATGAAGATATATGTATTTTATTTACAGATATTGTAAATTATTCAGAATTTTCTCATAATTTATCTGAATCAGAATTATATGATTTATTAAATAATATTTATACACAATTTGATATACGATTGCGAAAATATAAATCATTACAAAAGATTGAAACAATTGGAGATTCATATATGATTGTTGGAGATTTAACCAAATATTATAATAAAGACATTTATGTAAATGAAATGGTTATTATGGCATTTGATTTAATTCAAATTGCGAACAAAATTATGTTACCAAATAAAGAGTTTTTAAATATACGAGTTGGAATACATATTGGTGATGTTGTTATTGGTATATTAGGAGTAGATATACCTCGACTTTGTGTAATTGGTAATAATGTTAATTTTACATCGCGATTAGAAAGTACTTCTGAAAAAAATAAAGTTCATATTAGTAATGAAATTTATCAAATTGTAAAAGAAAATGAAGCATATCATTTTAACAAAAGAGAAAATATAAATCTTAAAAATATTGGTACTTTTGATACTTATTTTGTTTCTTTGTGTTAATTTTATTAACATGTTCAAGAAGGAAAAACAAAATAAAAATGTATAAACATTCTTTAACAAAAATTATTTTTTTTATATTTTTAAATAAAATATATAATAATTTATTAAAATATTTATAATAATTATATGTTCCTACTAGTTGTATACAATTGGTTTTCGTAAATCATTATGAGGAATATTTGCCATTACCTCTTGCGCACACTTTTTCATACTTACACTTCCTCCTTGATATGATGAATATAATGATTCACTACTATCTAATCCTACAATTGATCCAAACATACCTCCGTTCATTGGTAAATCATTCGCATATTCCCAACGATCGGGAAGTTGACGACTTGGTCTTGAAGCAACTTTTCCATTGTCATATTGAGAGAAAGGTCGTGGAGAAACGGGTACTGAATTTCTAGGTGTATTTACATTTTGCAAAACATTTTTTTGTATTAAATGATTTTTAGGTAATGGTTCCGCTTGAACATCATTAATTTTATAAAATTGATTAAAATCAAGTACATTCGATTCAAAGTTGGGAACATTTAAATAATCCATTTTGTCAAAATTATTTGCGGGTGTAATTGTATTGATCTTCATTGTATTGATTTGTTGATTTTCTATATTTTGATTTGATATATTTTTAGTTAAAAATGTTTCATCCTTTTCTTCATCTAAATTTTCTAAATAGTTCATCATATCTTTACTTGTTTCATTTTTAACACTATGACTCTTCTTTTCTTTTGAAGATGATTTTTCATTTTTTTTATTATCATAACGCTCTAACATATATTTTGTACTCTTTTTTGTATCTAAATTTACTATTAATAAATGTAATAAAATAATAATAATGAAAGCATTTACTAATACATTAAAATTAATCATTTTTATAAATATATTTTATATCTCTATTTTTAGAATTTATTTTATTTTTACTCTTTTTATTTATTATTTATTATTTTTTTTAATAAATTATAATTTATAAATATTATTAAAAAAAGGATAAAAAGAATATAAAGAAATAATATTAAAAAGAATTAGATTAAAGAGTATAAATCTTTTATATACAATGAGTGCTCGAAATACTTTCCTTCAACTTCTTAAAAAACATATTCCAAATGAAGAAGATTGTATCACTATTGAAAAATCAGTTTATGATTACGCAGTTCATCAAGCAAAAATAAAAGGTATTCTTGAAAATATTGATAATCGTTTCTTTAAAAGAATTTATATGAATAAATGTTATACATTGATTCTAAATATGGATAAAGATTCCTATATTCATAATGAAAAATTCCTTCAAAGTATTATAAATCACGAATTTGATCTAACTAATATTGCGAATTTATCACCTCAAGAAATTCATAAAGATCATTGGAAAAAATATATTGATAAACAAAGTGCTACTGATGAATTTATTTATAATCGTCACGTCGGTGTTAAAACAACATCTTATACTTGTTCCAAATGTAAGAAGAATGAATGTTCATATTATCAACTTCAAGTACGTTGTAATGATGAACCTATGACAACTTTCGTCAATTGCTTAAACTGTGGAAATCGTTGGTCTTATTAAATTACAATTTATTTTTATTATATTTATTAGTTTATAATTGTAAATAAAAATTATAAAGTAAATTAGAGATTCAAAAATGAAAATTTATCAAATTTTACCACTTATTTATATGTTACACAATCGTCATCAAATTTCTCATACATTTTCTATATTTACTTCTACAAAATATCCTAAATTATATCATCATTATAAACATTTTACAACTTATTCATCTTATTATTTAACAAATAAATTATTAGAATCATCAAAAATAATAAAAGATTTATACAAAAAATAACTTTTTCGTTATCTATCTTCTTTTATAATCATTTTATAATATAGTTTATAAAATGATTCAAAATCATAAAATAAAATTTTTAATTAATTCAAATTATAAAAATCACCATGTTGTTCTTGATAAATTAATTCAATCTTTTTATCATCAATCATATAAAGATTCTCTTATTACAAATAATGATATTCTCGTTGTTTTAGGAGGTGCTCAACGTATTTATTTTGAAAGAAAAGAAAAATATTGCGTTTTAGAAGTACCTCATAATAGTATTGACTTTACAGCACTTATTGCTGTTATCGAACATATTTATACACTTATTGATCACAACTTTTCTATTCCAGATTATTGGTTTTATCTTCATGATACATGTGAATTAGGATTTCACTTTTTATTGCTTTTACAATCACATATTCAAAAATTATATAAAACAAATTGTAATACAAAACCATTAACTTATATTAAAAGTATGAATATTGGAATTTATAAATATAATTTTTTAATGAATATTAAAAATAATATACTTACATTACGATCTAAAAATAATCCATCTTATGAAGAAATACAATCTTTAAAAAAATATGGTGTTATTGTTGAAGATTATATTTTTTATCAAGATAAGGATCAAGAAATCAAAGATTCAAAAAAAATGCGTAATTCATTTATGCCAATTGAATATATAGATCGTACTATTTTAGGAAATCCGTCTATTATTTATAATGATTCAAATATACTTCGTATTACTGAATATTTTGATCAACTTGATTTTTATAAATATAAAGCAAATTGGGAATTAAAAGAAACATATCTTTTAGATCCTTGATTTTTATAATAAATTTTGATAATATTTATAAATAGTATCATATGAATATTCTATTTGATATGACCGTGTTACTCTCTTTTTACATAATAAATCAAATGAAGATCCCAAGTCAATCGCACTTACTCTTGTTTCATACTTTTTTAATAAACGATAAATTAATACTTTCGCACTTAATCCACAACTTGTTAAAATCATTATTTTTTTATCTTTATTTTCATCCATTATTTTATATATTACATCCATAATACGATCTAATTCTAAATATAAACATTTTGAAGGAGTTTCAATAAAAAAATTTCCTGAAAATAAAGTTTTTAATAATTGATTTTGTTCATTGGATACTATTATTTTTAAATAATCATTACTCTTTTTAATACTTTCTACAAATTGATACATACTATTTTTACTTAATTGATCTTTATCATTCATGACTAAATGATAATTTGTAAATGGAATTAATTTATAAATATTTTGATTTTCATTTTCATAATATAACTTTGATAAATAATTACTTTCATTTACAAAATGCCACTTTCCTATATGAATATTATAATTACTACTTTCATTTACAAAATATAAAAATGCTTCCTTTAACTCTTTTGATAATTCCGGGAAATATACATCTTGATCACAATTATATCCACTACTATTCTTTTCAATCACTTTCATACACTCCACTTCCCCATCTCCATATTTTATAAATACACTTTGTTTACACTCTTTTATATTTTTAATTAAATCTTCTAAAGTAAAAGTATCTTTATATACTTTATGAATTTCTTGATAATATTCTAATTTATTCATATTTCTTCTTTATTTACATTTTTTTTTTATTTTTTTTGAACTTAAAGAACTATATATATGTATATATACAAAACTTTATTTTTATCACACATTTTAAAATGAATCAAAACAATATAAATGAAAATAATATGAATAATAATATGAATAATAATATGAATAACAATAATATGAATAACAATAATATGAATGAAAATAGAAGAAATCAAATTTATAATTTAACAAATATTTTAAATAATCAAGTAAATCAAGTAAATCAAAATCTTCAAAATATTTTAGACAATCCAAATTTTAATCAACTTATGAATAATGTTGTAACAAATTTATTCCAAAATGTCAATCAAAATATTAACCAAATCAATCAAAATTTAAATAATTTATATCCAAATCAACCTAGAGACAATAATCAAAATGAAAATATAGATGAAGTTGTTCAAACTGAAAATAATCAAAATGAAGATGTTCAAACTGAAAATAATCAAAATGAAGATGTTCAAACGGAAGATATAGTAAATATAACAGATTTTAACCCAATGTATGTGATTGGTAAAAAGTGGAGTGAAGCGAAAGAGTATTTTGATAAATTTAGAATTCAATATATTGCTGTAAATGATTGTGATGAAGGTAATTTAACGACTTCAATCTTAAGAGTATATCAAAATGGAACACATAAATATAAATTATATTATTATGGAAATTATGTAGATCAAGATAATGCGATTGTTATTCAATTTGTTGGTATTGAAATGTAATTTTGTTTATAAATGGTAATAGTCTTAAATATATTCTAATAAAAAGAATTACAAAATATTTTTTTATTAAAAATTTATATTTATTAATAATAAATATAAATGTTTTATTTATAATATATATAAATAAATGTATTTTTTTATCAAAGATATTGAAAATAAAAGTGATTTTGAAAATAAAATAAAAGAAAAACAAAAACCTTTAAAATTTATTCATATATCAAAAAATGCCGGTACATCTATTGAAAAATCTGGAATCTCAAAAAGTATTCAATGGGGAATGTATCATAAAGAATATGGATATTGGCATCATTATTTTCCTTTAAAAAATATATATCTAAAAATAAAATATCATTGGTTTATGATTGTAAGAAATCCATATGATCGGATTTTATCAGAATATTATTGTCAATGGGGTGGTATTGGTAAAAAAAATATAAAACATACAAAAGATCAAATGAATCAATATTTAATTGAAAAAATTAAAAGAAGAGATTTTAAAGGTGATCATTATACAGAACAACATAAATATATTGATTATTTATCAAATGTTTATATTTTCATATTGCGATTTGAATTTTTAAATGAAGATTTTTATAAATTAATGGATTTTTACAATATTCAAAATATCGAACTTATGAAAACAAATACTTCTAAAGAAAAAAATAAAAATTTACCTTTTACTATTGACGATTTCTCAAATGAACTTATCTCTTTAATTAATGATGTTTATCACAAAGATTTTGAATTATTTAATTATATAAAGAAAAATATTGATTCATAAATAATTATTATTATTATTTATAAAAAAAGTTTATAAGAATTATTATCCAAATAAAGTTAAAAAATATTAAAAATAAAAAGGAAGTTCATAAAAAACCTTGGTTTCTTATCTTATTTATGAAGTATAAGGAACTTCTGAACCTGTAATCGCAGTTGCGCCAAATCCAGGCCAATTCGCACCTGTTGTCATTTGTGATCCTAAACGACGCCACCACATATTACTATATTGACGTTTTTGTTGCGCTGTTAATCCAACACATTGTACTGTTGAAACAATTGGGAATAATTCTGGATTACGAGTCATTAATGTATATATTCTTTGTTGATTATATTGTGCGGTTTGGAATCTACATTGTTGATTTTGAACACATTTTGCTTGTGCGCAAATGTTAGGAAGAATTACATTTAAAGTTGTAGCATAGTTATTATAATTTTGGAATGTACGACAATTTCTTTGTGTATATGACATTTTAGATTTATTTTTTAATAATTCGTTTATCTATTATTTATAAATAATTTAATTTTTTTCAATTTCGTTTAAAAAAATTTCTAAATAAAAAGTATAGAAAAAACAACAACTCAAAATGGACGGCGGCAAAAAACACTTAAGTGCTAAAAAATTAGGATTTCAAAAAATGGTTGGTACACGTGCAGAAGTTATGCATTCTGTTGCGAAATATACCAGTGGCCGCTTAACTAAGAAAGATCTTAAATACAACAAACATGGTCGTATTGTGAGTGTTAAGATGAGCAACCGTGCTAAAAAGGAAAAGCGTCTTGAGAAGGCGGGCTTTAAACCAGTAAAAGGTAAGGGATTTAAACTATTCAAAAAATCTGATGGTAAGAAGAAGAGTAAGAAATAAATAATATATAATTTAAAATATTAATATAACACAAAATTTTTTTGTTAATAAGTAATTTATTTATTAACAAAATTAAAAAAATAATAAATTTTATTTTTTTAGAATAATTCTTATTTTTTTTGAGCATAAATTTTATTTTTGCCAATTTGGAATATGTGTATTTAAATAATCTATTACACTTTGATAATATGTATAATGTCGCTCTTTTTCTTTTACAATTCCACTATGATATTGATTATATGCTTTCTTAATTATTGAAAGTTTGTTAGCATCAGATGCTTCTTCTTTTTCTTCTTTACTCCGTTCATTTATTGGTATCTGATTTTTAAATTTTGGTAATGTCGATTTACCTTCTTTTTCTCTTTTATAACAACGTTGTACAATCTTTTCAACTTTTTCCAATTCTTCAACTTCTTTTTTATTTTCAATATTCCAATTTGGAATATATTGATTTAACATTGTAATT
>JACCDO010875070.1_pt1 | contig 16651 bp, 10 predicted proteins | sample 7446101 | NCBI WGS metagenome assembly JACCDO01 (sample SAMN15323440, study PRJNA562643) | freshwater metagenome | isolation source: river surface water | place: USA:Blue River Watershed | collected 2017-08-16 | reverse complement strand
CACGTTTTACAATCGCCTTTGTAAGTTTTGGATCCTCGAGCTGATCACAAATGGCAACCCGATACCCTGCTTTCACCAATTTTGGCAAATACGCATCTAAGGAATGGTGCGGAAAACCTGCCAACTCGATATGAGAGGCCGAACCATTGGCACGTTTTGTCAGTACAATACCCAATACCTTGGAGGCAATAATGGCATCCTGACTAAAAGTTTCATAAAAATCTCCAACACGGAAAAGTAAAACAGCATCTGGATATTTAGCCTTAATGCTGTTATATTGTTTCATCAACGGTGTCTCCTTACTCATAACAAACAAAATTAAGGATTGATTTTTGGATTTAAGGATAAAATTCCCCACCACCCTAAAAAATGTTGAAAACTCATAGAATGCTGCTATTCAAACACTTAAGAAATATGGATTAAAGTATAAATTGAACTTCAGATTCCAAGATTAAAATCCTATTTGTAGCTATTGATTTTAAAGTAATTAGCATCCTTTATAAAATTATTAAATAAAAATGGCGGTACTATTGTGAATTCCAATTCTTTTTCGTTACTTTTGCCACCTATTTTTACCAACCATGGCTATAAAGAAAGATTCAAAAATCAAAAGCAATTTCACGCGTATTTCCATTGGTTTGGCTTCCCCAGACTCCATTTTGGAGAAATCTCATGGCGAGATTTTGAAGCCCGAAACAATCAACTATCGTACTTACAAACCTGAACGTGACGGGTTATTCTGCGAACGTATTTTCGGACCTGTAAAGGATTACGAATGTTTCTGTGGAAAGTACAAACGTATTCGTTACCGTGGCATTGTCTGCGATCGTTGCGGAGTTGAAGTTACCGAAAAGAAAGTTCGTCGTGAACGTATGGGACACATCAAATTGGTGGTTCCAGTAGTTCATATCTGGTATTTCAAATCATTGCCTAACAAGATTGGCTACCTTTTAGGTATGTCCTCTAAGAAGTTAGAAATGATTGTTTACTACGAGCGTTTCGTAGTAATCAATCCAGGTTTGTTCTTGAACAACCCTGATGCGCCTAAGCGTGAAGCAGAGGCTGGCACAAAAGAAAAAGTAGGTATCAACAAGTACGACTTGTTAACTGAAGAAGAATATATCGAATGTTTAGAAAAACTTCCAAAGGACAATCAGTTCTTGGATGATAAAGATCCTAACAAATTCGTAGCTAAAATGGGTGCTGAAGCAGTTCAACACTTGTTGGCTGACTTAGAATTAGACAAATTAGCAGCTGATTTGCGTAACCAAGCAGCAACTGAAACATCTCAACAACGTAAAGCAGAAGCTTTAAAGCGTTTAGGTGTAGTTGAAAGCTTCCGTGAAGCAAATACCAAGTTTGAAAACCGTCCTGAATGGATGTGTGTTCAATATTTGCCAGTTGTTCCACCAGAATTACGTCCGTTAGTTCCTTTAGATGGTGGTCGTTTCGCGTCTTCTGACTTGAACGATTTATACCGTCGTGTTATCATTCGTAACAACCGTTTGAAGCGTTTGATCGAAATCAAGGCTCCAGATGTAATCTTGCGTAATGAAAAACGTATGTTGCAAGAGTCAGTTGACTCCTTGTTCGATAATAGCCGTAAATCTAACGCTGTTAAAGCGGAAGGTGGTCGTGCATTGAAATCATTATCTGACGTTTTGAAAGGTAAACAAGGTCGTTTCCGTCAAAACTTGTTAGGTAAGCGTGTTGACTACTCTGGTCGTTCTGTAATCGTCGTTGGTCCTGAATTAAAACTACACGAGTGTGGTTTACCTAAGGATATGGCCGCAGAATTGTTCAAGCCATTTATCATTCGTAAGTTGCTAGAACGTGGTGTGGTTAAAACGGTAAAATCAGCTAAGAAATTAGTAGATCGTAAAGAAGCTATAGTTTGGGATATCCTAGAAAATATTTTGAAAGGACATCCGGTAATGTTGAATCGTGCCCCTACCTTGCACCGTTTGTCTATCCAGGCATTCCAACCGCGCTTAGTAGAAGGTAAAGCGATTCGTCTTCACCCTCTTGTTACAACAGCCTTCAACGCCGATTTCGACGGTGACCAGATGGCGGTTCACGTGCCATTAAGTCACGCCGCAATTTTGGAAGCCCAATTATTGATGTTGGCTGCGCATAACATCTTGAACCCGCAAAACGGTTCTCCGATTACTCTTCCATCTCAGGACATGGTCTTGGGCTTGTATTATATTACTAAGTCTAAGAAATCTACTGCCACTGAAATCATCAAAGGAGAAGGCAAAGCTTTCTACTCTGCTGAAGAAGTAATTATTGCGTATAACGAAGGTGCTGCTGATTTACATGCAAACATCCGCGTTAAAGCGAATATCCGTGAAAACGGTGTAATGATTAATAAATTAATCGAAACTACTGTTGGTCGTGTATTGTTCAACCAATTCGTTCCTGAAGAAGTTGGATTTATCAATGCATTATTAACGAAGAAATCTCTTCGTGAAATCATCGGTGGAATTATCAAGCAAACTGACATTCCTCGTACTGCGAAGTTCTTGGACGAAATCAAAGATCTTGGTTTCCGTATGGCCTTCCGTGGTGGTTTGTCGTTCAACCTTGATGACGTTCGTATCCCAGAAATTAAAGAGAAATTATTGACGGATGCGCAAACTGAAGTTGATGATATCTGGAATAACTATAACATGGGTCTTATCACCAATAACGAGCGTTACAATGCGGTTATTGACGTGTGGAACTCTGTAAACAACCGTTTGACAGAAACTTTGATTAAAGAATTGTCAAGCGACAAACAAGGATTCAACTCAGTTTACATGATGTTGGATTCTGGTGCCCGTGGTAGTAAAGAGCAGATTAAACAGTTAGGAGGTATTCGTGGATTGATGCAAAAGCCGCGTAAATCAGGTTCTACAGGAGCGGAGATCATCGAGAATCCGATCTTGGCAAACTTGAAAGAAGGTTTGAGCGTATTAGAATACTTCATCTCTACGCACGGTGCGCGTAAAGGTTTGGCGGATACAGCCTTGAAAACAGCGGATGCGGGTTATTTGACTCGTCGTTTGGTGGATGTGGCTCAAGACGTAGTAATTAACGAAGTTGATTGTGGAACTTTACGTGGTATCTATACTACAGCATTAAAAGAAAATGAAGATGTAATCGAACCATTATACGATCGTATCATTGGTAGAACTTCTCTTCAAGATGTATACCATCCTGATACGAACGAAATTATCGTTCATGCAGGTACTGAAATCAACGATACTATCGGTAAAGCAATTGATGCTGCCGGAGTTGAAGGTGTTGAAATCCGCTCTGTATTGACTTGCGAAAGCAAACAAGGTGTTTGTGCTAAATGTTATGGTGTAAACCTTGCAACTGGCCGTACTGCAGAAAAAGGAGATTCAGTAGGTATTATCGCAGCACAATCAATCGGTGAACCAGGAACTCAGTTGACTCTTCGTACCTTCCACCAAGGTGGTGCGGCGGGTAACATCGCTACTGAATCACAATTGACTGCTAAATTTGAAGGTACTATTCAATTCGACTCTATCCGTTCAGTTGACTATGTTGGCAACGATGGCGAAAAAGTGAAAGTAGTTTTGAGTCGTGGTGGTGAAACACGTATCCTTGAAAAAGGAACTGACAAAGTTCTTATCATCAACAATATTCCTTATGGAGCTACCTTAAACGTTAAGGAAGGTCAAAAGGTAAGTAAAGGTGATTTGATTTGTAAGTGGGATCCATTTAACGCGGTTATCGTTTCTGAATTAGCAGGTAAAGTTCGTTTCTCTGATATCGTAGAAAGTATCACTTTCCGTGAAGAAACCGATGAACAAACAGGCTTTAAAGAAAAGGTAATCATCGAGTCTCGTGATAAAACGAAGATTCCTACCTTGGAAATCCACGCAAAAGGTGCTCAAGAGCCTAAGAAATACAATATGCCAGTAGGTGCTCACATTGCTGTTGAAGACGGTGATGAAGTTAAGTCTGGTCAGATTATTGTGAAAATCCCTCGTACCGTAGGTAAAACAAAGGATATCACCGGTGGTCTTCCTCGTGTTACTGAATTGTTCGAAGCGCGTAACCCATCTAACCCAGCTGTTGTTACAGAAGTAGATGGTGTGGTAACTTTAGGTGGTGTTAAACGTGGTAATAAAGAAATCACAATCGAAACGAAAGATGGTGATAAGCGTAAATATCTAGTACCATTAACTAAACATATCCTTGTTAATGATGGTGACTTTATCCGCGCAGGTGAACCATTAAGTGATGGTTCTATCACTCCTAACGATATCCTAGATATCAAAGGACCTTACGCTGTACAAGAATACATCGTTAACGAAATTCAAGAAGTATATCGTATTCAGGGTGTAAAAATCAATGATAAACACATCGAGACGATCGTTCGTCAAATGATGCGTAAAGTATTGATCGAAGATAGTGGTGACACTACCTTCCTTGAAGGCGAAGCAGTTGACCGTATCGAATTCATCGAAGAAAACGATAAGTTAATTGAATTGAAACGCGTAACAGATGCTGGAGATAGCAAAAACGTATTAGTAGGTGAATTAATTCATATCCGTAAACTACGTGATGAAAACTCATCATTGAAGCGTGCTGATAAAGCTTTGGTTCAATACGAAGATGCGAAACCTGCAACTTCTAGTCCATTATTACTTGGTATCACTCGTGCCTCCCTTGGCACTACTAGCTGGATTTCAGCTGCGTCGTTCCAGGAAACAACTAAAGTATTGTCTCAAGCGTCTATCGCTGGTAAGACCGACTTTATGCGTGGCTTGAAAGAAAACGTTATCGTTGGTCACTTGATTCCTGCAGGTACTGGTCTTCGTGAATACGACGACTTAGTAGTAGGTTCTCAAGAAGAGTACGATCGTTTGATGGCTACGAAGAAAGATGTTTATGTAGCACCAGTTGAAGAGGAATAGTCTTCACTGCCAAATAAAGAAAAGCCGCATTGATATTCAATGCGGCTTTTTTATTGTTATTAAACCCAAAAAACAATCCTAAATATTATGCATAAAAAAGCCCCTACTTTCGTAGAGGCTTCTAATTTTTAAGGTAATCAAAAGATTACTTCTTCTCTTGAGCAGGTTCTGCTTTCTTATCTTTATCGCAAGAAGCGCCAGACTTTTTGCAACAAGATTTTTGTTCTTTCTTACTGCAAGATTTCTTTTCAGAAGCCTGCGCAGTTTGTGTTTGAGCCATAGAAGCTGCTGACAAACCCAAGAATAATGCAGATAATACTAATGCCTTTTTCATACTATTAGAGTTTAAAATTGTTTTATAAAGTTAATCATTCAAAGAAGAAATCCAAAATGAATTAGTGTTAAATAGTCGCTAATACAGAAAGATTTCCTTTCACCTTGTCGCCTATTTTAACGTCAATTTGTGTTCCCAATGGAAAATATAAATCTACACGGGATCCGAATTTAATAAAGCCAAAATCTTCGCCCTTTTGTACTGCATCCCCTTCCTTTACATACCAACAAATACGCTTGGCTAATGCACCTGCAATTTGACGAACTAGTATTTCAGTTTGGCTATTTTTGAATACAACCGTCGTTCTTTCATTTTCCGTCGAAGATTTCGGATGCCAAGCCACTAGATAAAGACCAGGATGATATTTAAAATAAGATACAATACCAGAAATAGGATTGCGATTTACGTGCACATTTATCGGCGACATAAATACACTCACTTGAATACGTTTATCCTTAAAATATTCAGGTTCGAATACCTCTTCAATAACTACAACCTTTCCATCTGCCGGAGCAACCACTTGATTTTCCTTGGCAACTACCTTGCGGGATGGATTTCTGAAGAACTGTGCAATGATAAACCAAAATGCCCAAATAAGGATATTAAATCCCCAAACTAACCAAGCCATTTGAATATACTGACATACAAGCCATGAGATAGCTGCAGTCGCTACAAACAAACCTATCACCCAATTCCGTCCTTCTTTATGTAAATAATTCATATAAATATTGGATTAATAGTCGCCTAGTGTTTCTGGTAATTGAGCAAGTGCGTCCGCCAATTGTTTATCATTCGGAGCTACTCCATGCCATTGGTGATCATTCATCATAAAATCAACGCCAGCACCCATTGCTGTTTTCATTAAAATCATCTTAGGCTTTCCGTTACCAGAAGCTGCCTTAGCAGTTTTAATAGTCGCAACAATTTCAGCCATATCATTACCATTCATAGCATAAGTTTCCCAGCCAAAACTTTGGAACTTCGCTTTTAAATCAAGATTCGCCATTACCTTTTCAGTTGGACCATCAATCTGTTGACCATTCCAATCAATAGCAGCAATGATATTATCTAATTTGTGATGAGCGGCAAATTGTGCACCTTCCCAAATTTGACCTTCTTGCACTTCCCCATCCCCCATCAAAACGTACACCATTTTGTTATCGCCAGAAGTTTTCTTCGCGATAGCAGTACCACAAGCAACGCTAAGTCCTTGACCCAAAGAGCCAGAAGCCATACGAATACCCGGTAAATGCTCGTGAGTCGTAGGATGTCCTTGCAAACGGGTATTTAGCTTTCTAAAACTTGCTAATTCGTCTACAGGGAAATAACCTGCACGAGCCAATACTGAATAAAATAAAGGAGAGATATGACCATTGCTTAAGAAGAATACATCTTCGTTATGCGCATTCATATCAAATCCGTCTTTACGATCCATTAGTTCAAAGTACAAGGCTGTAAGATAGTCGGTACAACCAAGAGATCCTCCCGGATGGCCGCTATTCACTGCGTGAACCATTCTTAATATATCGCGACGAACTTGACTCGCCACTTCCTTTAAAGCACTTATTTCCATTTTTAATTTTTAATCGAGTTGATTAGATATGAATAACCTCTCCATAAGCGGCAGCCGTTGCTTCCATGATAGCTTCGCTCATTGTTGGATGCGGGTGAATCGCTTTCAAAATTTCATGACCCGTTGTTTCCAATTTACGAGCAACCACAGCTTCGGCAATCATTTCGGTTACGTTTGCTCCAATAAAGTGCGCGCCTAACCATTCGCCGTATTTAGCATCATAAATAACTTTTACGAATCCTTCTTTAGCTCCTGCAGCACTTGCTTTACCGCTAGCAACGAATGGGAATTTACCTACTTTAATTTCGTGACCCGCTTTCTTCGCAGCTTCTTCGGTCATACCGACAGACGCGATTTCAGGAACGCAATACGTACATCCTGGAATATTAGAGTAGTCGATTTTCTCAGGATGATGTCCCGCGATATGTTCTACACATGTAATCCCTTCAGCAGAAGCTACGTGCGCTAATGCTTGAGTAGGCAATAAATCACCGATTGCATAGATACCTGCAACAGAAGTTTGATAGAAATCATCCACAACAACCTTACCTTTCTCCGTTTTCACACCTACCGTTTCCAAACCGATATTTTCAATATTAGCCTGAACACCAGTAGCTGACAAAAGAACATCCGCTTCCAAAATAACTTCTCCAGTTGGCGTCTTTACTTTTGCCTTCACACCTGCACCACTTGTATCCACGCTTTCAACAGCAGATTCAGTCATGATCGTCATACCATACTTACGATACAAACGCTCTAACTCACGAGACACATCTACATCTTCTACAGGGACAATACGCGGAGCAAACTCAACGATGGTTACTTTTGTGCCGATAGAATTGTAGAAATATGCAAACTCCACTCCGATAGCTCCTGCACCAACGATAATAATAGATTTTGGTTGTTCAGGTAACACCATCGCCTCACGGTAGCCAATTACTTTCTTGCCATCTTGCTTAAGATTTGGCAATTCACGACTGCGACCACCGGTAGCAAGAATAATATTTTTACCTTCTACAATCGACTTCTTCCCTTCTTTATCAGTTACTTCAATTTTCTTACCAGGCAATAATTTGGCAGCACCCATTAAAGTTTCCACTTTATTCTTTTTGAATAAGTGCTGAATTCCTTTGTTCATACCAGCAGCAACATCGCGACTACGTTTTACCATCGCTCCGAAATCTGCTTTTGATTCGCCCGCTTGAATACCATATTCAGCCGCGTGTTGAAGGTAGTTGAATACTTGCGCACTCTTCAAAAGAGCCTTTGTTGGAATACATCCCCAATTCAAACACACACCACCTAATTCGGCTTTTTCAATCACCAAAGTTTTCAAACCTAGTTGAGAGGCGCGAATGGCTGCTACATAACCTCCAGGACCACTACCTATGACAACGATATCGTACATACTATTTAAATTTTTGTATTTGAGCAAAATTAATGAAAAGCATTGAATTTTTAGGGCAATTTCTACCCTTTTCTAGCATTAACAGCCGCTAAAAAAGCTGCAGGAACTTCTGCCTTTTTACGAGCAGTATAATCAAAACAAACAATCCCTGTTTTTGCCTCCGCTACTAAGATTTCTTGATTGTCTTTAAGTTTGGTTACTCGATAAAAAACATCGAATCCGAAAGGACCAAACTCCTCGGCAGTAACCTTGAATAACAAAGTCTCGCCTTGGAAACATTCTGCCCTATAAACCACCGCAACATCTGCCATAATCACGGATGTCCCAAAAAGATCTAGTTCAGAGCCTCCAAAAGATTGAAAAAACTGCAAACGAACGTCATGTAAAAGTGATAATAATGCGTCGTTACCAAGATGACCGCCATAGTTGATATCTGTTATGCGAACATAAAGTGAGGTTTCAAAAATGAAAGTTTCTGGTAATTGTAATTTGATTCGAGCCATTTTAAAAAATTGGACAAGGAACGACCATTGGTCTGCGATTCGACTTTGTTGGTAAGCTCCCGATATAAACTAAAGATAATTCTAAACCTCCTCTAGCTAAAGAAGCTACTTTTAAAGACGAGATATTGATATCATAATTAAACAATAAGCGTATTCGATTCCATTCAAACCCAAGCACAGGCGTGAAAGCATCTTTCCAACGATAAGAGGCTCCGATCCAAAAGAAATATCTATCGTAAGCGTATTCCTCAGCGATATTATAACCATAAAGGCAGGACAATAAAATCTCTTGTGCTTTCTTCTGTCTTTGGAAGAATCCAGCCGACCAAATTTCGTGGCGTTGTTGGATTTTAAATCTTGTATCTAAATAAGCCACAGGACGTAAGCCTAATTGATTATCATTATCATAAAAGGTTTCTGATGGCCTTGCCAAGTGCTGTATCGAAAAACCGATATGCGCATTATGACGTTCCTTAATCACCTGCTGATAATCTAAGCCAACAGCAGCATCAATGTATGAAAAGGTCGATCGCTTGAAGGATTCTTTGTTATTTATCTGTGTATTAAATTGCGTTCCATCCCATTGATTTCCCCAATACAATTTATTAAAATCAATACTTCGTTGAATATAGCCTAATTGTAAACCTACAGATAATAACTTGGTATGATCATAATCAAGATATTGATGAACCGCTCCAGATAAAAAAATTCGAGTAGAACTTAAATTACCATCACCCGCCACATCATTAAATACTTGTAAACCGGTAGACCATTTGCCTACCGAAAACATATCCTCTCTTTTAAATGACCAATCCCCAAAAAAAGAAGCCGTTTGATAAGGCACAGGAATACTTGCCCATTGACGTTTCGCATTGACCCCTACTCGATAACTACCGTAAAATAATCCCGTATTCGCGGGATTAATGGTTAAGGGAGAAGCATAAAATTGAGAGTAATGAATATCCTGTGCCTGGCTATTCAGTAGAATAAATAAAAAAACGATATTTAAGAACCATTTTTTCATCGCACCAAGGTTACATTACCTTTTAATGTTTTACTGCTTCCAGTGATGAATGTGGCTGTGGCAATCCAAGCATAGGCATCCATTTCTTGCGGTATCCCTTTGAAGGTCCCATCCCATCCTCTGTTTCGGTCATTTGTTTCAAAAACAAGTTGTCCCCAACGATTATAAACTTTAAAGTCGAGTGTTTCAATTCCTAAACCGTAAACAAATAAGAAGTCGTTCACCCCGTCTCCGTCAGGCGAAAATGCATTTGGAACGCCGATACTTGGAATAACATCCACATAAACTTGACGACATAAAGTATCTGAGCAACCGTAATTCGTTGATACCATCAAACAAATGGTATGGTAACCTAAGGTATGAAAAGCTGCAGATGCATCCTGTGTAGTGGCATATAAAACCCCGTCTACATACCAGGTATACTGATCCGCATTTAAACTACTATTTGGGAATTGGAAAAGCGAATCTGGCTTCCAAGTAAAAGGAACAGTCGTGAATGACGCTAGCGGTTGTTGGTAAACGTGCAAAGACTGGGATGCAGTATCACTCGTTTTACATAAGTTAGGATTCTGCGCAACAAGTGTTAGTTGATAGTTTCCAGGTACGTAATAAGCATACGTTGGCTGAAACAAGGTACTCGTATTACCATCCCCAAAGCTCCAAGCATAGGTGCTTGCATTTTGACTTAAATTGCTGAGTGAAAGATTTAAAGTTCCACATTGCATGGTATCAGAAGGAATAAACGCTGCAATAACTTCTGTATAATATGGATCGATTAAAACAGTTGCTGTATCGTGCTTGTTACAGGTGGTAGAATCGGAAGCAATCAATTGAATTGAATAATGTAGTGTATCATTGTACAGATGAGCTGGTGGAGTGAGCAAAGTAGAAAAGCTTCCATCTCCGAAATTCCATAAATAACTTGTAGCATGCCAACTCGTATTCACAACACTTACATTCAATGGATAACATCCTGTAACTGGACTAGCAGTAAAGGCAGCTATCACCGCATTTGTATCAACAACGACATTAAATTTAATTGTGTCGTATTTGTTACAGGTGAATGTATCGATAGCGACTAAGGTTACTTGGTATGTACTAGGTGAATTATAAATATGCGAAGGAGACATACTAGTGCTCGTATTTGCAATTCCAGAAATTGGGTCTCCGAAATTCCACCAATAACTACTTGCGTTAGAACTCGTGTTTTGAAAAATTGCATTATACGGAACGCAACCAATTGAACTCAATGCCTGTGCTTGTGCTTGCACTTGTGTATTGCTTACTGTAATCACCACACTAAAAGTATCAGTTGTAATACAAAGTGTAGGATTGAATGCGAATAGCTGTACCGTAAATACACCTATCGAATTAAATACATGCGAAGGATTCGGCGTATTTAATAAAATAGGACTACCGTCACCAAAATCCCAATAGTAACTGCTTGCGTTAGGCAAATAGGATGTAAATTGAACATTGAGGGGCGGACAGCCGTAATTCGTATTGACTGTAAAACTATCCTGTACACTAATTAAAGCAACCTGAATGGGTAAATAGGCCGTATCATATTTATTACAAGTCATTGGATTGCTAACCACCAACATTACATTATAAAAACCTGTATTGGCGTATGCATGCGTTGGATTAGCTAAAGTAGAACTTGTATTATCACCGAAAAACCATTGATACGATTGCCCAAAAGTATCAATAGCAGTGAAGCTCACTATTTGATTTGGGCATACCAATGTATCACTTGCCCCGACGAAAGATTTGATCGTATCATTCGTAACAATCACACGCAGATAGACCGTGTCTGTTATATTACAAAAGTTAGAGTCAATAATCACTGACATGATTTGATAAGTGCCAGGATTGTTGAAGGTGTGAACTGGATTTTGAAAAACACTATTATTCAAGGCGCCTGAACTAGGATCTCCAAAATCCCATGTATAATGTTGCGCGGCGGTTGTCTGTTGAAATTGTACGGTGAACGGACCACATCCAAAAGTATCCGGAACAGCGTTTGCATTCGCTGCAAGATATGGGAAAGGCAGATGAATCTTATAGGCTGCCAAATTACAATTATTACTTTTATTTGAATCTGAATAGGCTCCAGGCGTGGCTTGCAAATAGGAGTCATTGTAAATACATCCTGCACAAATCGCTCCGTAAATAAAGCCGTTCTTATCAAATCGAGAAGTACCTCCATCCACATGCTCTAAACTACCATTGCCTCCATAATAAGAGCCGAAGGTTAAGCTAGAAAAATTTCGATTCAAAACGGCCAAATAAAAATCACTTTGTGTAGCTTGATCAGTCGTACTTTGAAGTGCGTTTGGTGTTAATGGCATAGAGGCTAAAGAGCCGGGCCCCATTCCAAGAAAGAATCCACCCCAACCTGCGATATAAACGTTATCACAAATATCCACTGTAAAGGCGGTAGGTGATAAATTCGGTGCTCCATTTCCATTTCCAATAACCGTAGATTTAAGAAAACTGCTTAGGCTCGTATTTACATTGGCTACAAATTGACCACTATTAGCATTGGAATAAACCCCAGCACTTACGGGAAAGGTATTTCCGGTGGTCTGCCCCATTATGTAAGGGACTTGGTTTTTATCCAGCTTTACAAAATAAGATTGATCATATAATGTTGTTCCAATAAAAGTAGAAGCTAGCAGAGAGGATCCAGTGCTGTTCATCCGTAATAAAAATCCATCAATAGCACCCATATAATTAGGATGAATAACTCCTGCTGTTGTTGGGAAATTGGCACTTTCAGTACCTCCTGTTACATAAACAGAATTATTACTTTGATCAATATCTAAAGAGTAACAAGCATCATTTGCGGAACCTCCTACATAGGTACTAAAAACTAAGGTGCTTAAATTAGAATTTAATTTCAAAAGTACACCATCCTCTAAACCGCCACCGAATACTGATTGAAAGCAACCTGCAGAAGTAGGAAAATCAGAACTATAGGTACATGATGCTACGAAAATGCTTCCATCAGGCGCTAAGTTTACCTCACCTCTTGCATCGTCGCCGTAATTTCTTTTGAGTGATCCTAAAATATTCTCATTATCACTAAAATTAACACCATCATTCAAACTACCTCCTACATACGTTGAACCTATTAAGCCACTGCCAGCAGCATTAAATTTTGTAATAACGATATCAGCATTACCGGCATGGGTATTATCGTAGCATCCAGGGGTGGTTGGATAATCTGCGGAATAACTTCTCCCAAAAACAATCAATTCATTATTGGGCGTAACAATTAATGAGTTAGGGTAATCATTATTACTTCCTCCAAGAAACGAAGAATACACTAATGCGGTTCCGGTACTGTTAAACTTTGAAATACTGATGTCACCGAAGTAAGGATTCCAAGTGGCAGAATTTAAACCTGTCCCGCCGCCATATAAAGTTTGAAACGCTCCGACGGTTGTTGGGTAACCGTTACCAATTACAATTCCCGCAGCATACAAATTACCATTATTATCATAGGTCGCCGAAGTTCCCCAATTATCGTCTGTACTACCGGTATAGGTACAAAAAATCAAGGTTGGATCAATCACCAAAAGCTCATTACGATTATACTTGCCGACAGAGAAACCAATAGAACCATCTGCATTTAAGACATAAGCAGCCTTAACTTGCGAAAGTTTGCCTTTAGCATTTCGTTGATAAGCATAGGGCGCCAACTGCTTAACAATACCCAAGGAGGTGGAAATTTCAAGTTCACCTTTTGAGTTAATTTTCAAACCTTCATTTCCTAAAATTTCAAAAGATATGGCAGCGGGATTAGCGTGTGGCTGAACATAGAAATCATGTTGCAAATTGCTGCCCTTACTGTGTACTAACAAATCAATTCCAGGATAGATGGATTCATATTTCAACAGTTTATAAATCTTAACATAAGTTGCCCACGTTGTCGAGTCCTTTCCTGTAAAATAATTATGATAATAGGGTTCCTGTTGATCTGGGTGTAAGGTTACGTTTGGAGATGTATTTGTAAAACGTAATTTTAAAACATGACCTTTAATGGTATCGCCATTTTGAAAATCGTTGTGCGGATGTAAATGCTTCGAATCAGCATTAATTTCAAAAATCTTCCAACCGTCCTTTTCAAAATAAATTTGATGGCCTGTTTTACCTGCTTTGTATAAAATATTTTTATTCCACTGTCCTTTATTTTCAATAAAGGACAAACCTGCATTGTATTTACTCAACTGCTGTGCAAAGGAAGCAGGAGCAATTCCACCCATATAACAGATGAAAAGTATTACGTAAAAACGATATTTAAATAGCATACAATACAACTTCCCTAAAAATAGCGAAATCGTGGCTGTTTTGCAAGGTTTGTTTAACCTTTGGTCAATCCGTACTTCTGAATTGCGAAATGTTCGATATGTCGAACAGCTTCGGCCACATCGTCAGTAAAAAGCATAAGATTTATATCTTCCGGAGATATGGCTCCTTCCTCTTTCATTTTGAGAATATGACTCATCAACGGAGCATGATATTCCTTTCCGAAAAGCACCACAGGGAATGGTTCTATTTTATCCGTTTGGATTAATGTTAAAGCTTCAAAAAGTTCATCCAATGTACCAAAACCACCCGGCAAGACGATAAACGCATAAGAGTATTTAACCAACAACGTTTTTCTAACGAAGAAATATTTGATATCGACACTAGTATCCAAATACTTGTTTGGTTCTTGTTCAAACTTCAATTCAATATTACATCCAACACTTTTGCCACCGGCTAATTTAGCCCCACGATTAGCGGCTTCCATAATTCCTGGTCCTCCTCCTGTCATAACCGTAAAACCAAGGTGAGCCATAGCTGCACCTAATTCTTCCGCTTGTTTACAATAGGGGTGATCTTGAGGAAATCTTGCAGAACCAAATATGGTAACGGATGGACCTGTGAAATGAAGTACTCGAAAGCCTTTGATGAATTCAATGACTACTTTAAGCGTAAAAATAAACTCCTTTAAGCGTGATTGTGGTCCGCCTAAGAAACTTCTCTCGGAGCTCGTTTTAAGCCTTGGTAGTGGTTTATGCATTTGCTTTCAAAATTATATGACACATTTTAAACAATAATCTCGCTCCGACATTGGCGTCCCATTCATCCTTTCCTGGGGCTACTTCATTCAAATCAAAACCAATAATTTTCTTCTTCGCCTTGATTAATGACTCCATTAAATAAATCGCTTGCTCGTATTCCAAGCCACCTGGTACCGGAGTTCCAGTATTTGGACACATTTTTGGATCAAGTCCATCAATATCAAAACTGATAAATACTTTAGCTGGTAATTTCTTGATGATACCATCCACTAATGCTTTCCATGACTTACCTTCAATTTGGGCACGTTTTAAATCACGATCAAAAAAAGTAGAGATTCTCTTATCTGCATTTATCAGATTCATTTCTTCCTCGCAATAATCGCGAATACCTACTTGAACTAAGGCTTTCACTCCTTTTAACTGAAGTGCGTTATACATGATGGAAGCATGCGAATAAGTAAATCCTTCATAAGCATTGCGCAAGTCGCAATGGGCATCTATTTGCAAAATTCCAAACTCCTCTCCCATGGCTGACAAGGCAGCGAAATACCCCATAGGCGTACTATGGTCACCACCGAGCATACCAACCAAATGTCCTTTATCCAACAAAGCACGAATATCTGAACGAACTTGATTATTCATCCATACACAGGCTTCATTTACTTCATTTAAAACCGTTTTATTTGTTTTCCCTGCCGTTAATCCGTCCAAATATTTCTCAACTTTAGGACGCATCTTTTTTGATAAAGAGCTAATTGATTTATTAGGCTTTAGCATAGCAATCCCTTGCTTCCAAGCATTTGGTGCAATTGGATCATACAAATCCACTTGTTTAGACGCTTCTAATACAGCTGAAGGACCTTTTGCAGTACCACTTTGATAGGAAACAGTCGCTTCCCATTCTACAGGATATAATACCAATTTAGATTGATCAGGAGAAAAAGGAAGACCGAAGACACCTGCATTATCAGACGCAGGATCATTAGGATTGAAATTTTTCAAAACTTCATCCACACTTTTCACTTTAGCCATAATAAAGTATTTAATCGTTTACTAAACCTCGGCCTTGCTTACGAATTTCGTTATTAGCCAGAAGTTCATTCTTAATTTTGTCAATAACACCATTCACAAAATCCTTGCTCTTTGGCGTACTGTAAAGCTTAGAAATATCAATGTATTCATTGATTGAAACCTTTACAGGAATGATAGGGAAATACAACAATTCCGATAGACACATTTTCATCACAATCATATCGATTTGCGCGATACGATCTGCATCCCAACCTTTCAACTTCGGAATAATCATTTCATTAAAGGCATTATCATTGTCACGCGTTATTTCAAATAAGCGACGTGCAAAATCATCTGCTTCTTTAAGTTCCTTTTCATCCAAAGTATACGACTTACTCTCTAAAACCTCTTCCATGCGACGCATGATGAAGGTATGTTCATCTGCCCATGTTGGAAAATGCTCGTCCGTAAGTGTGGAAACATCTTCGTTATTGTATAAATGGTCTGTATATACATGCATTAAAATGCCTGTATGATCCTTTTCTGTTGGAGAAGTCAATGCGTTGTAAGCAACATACTTTTCATCCCCACACATATTCATGTATACACGACGAATTAAATCATCATCACACAATAAATGGGGCTTACTCTTCTCTACATATTTCACATAAAGTGGAGACTCCAAAACAGACTGCAATACTTCGTTGTCGTAGATTCGAGAACTTGCATTCAAACGTTTGCTAGATTGCAACAACTTAGCGTCTTGAATTTGCATATCCTCATGCGCAT
>JACCDO011963922.1_pt1 | contig 16652 bp, 5 predicted proteins | sample 7446101 | NCBI WGS metagenome assembly JACCDO01 (sample SAMN15323440, study PRJNA562643) | freshwater metagenome | isolation source: river surface water | place: USA:Blue River Watershed | collected 2017-08-16 | reverse complement strand
TGTTTGTAGAGGATGGCAAGCGTACAGGTTTTAAATGGTCTCCAACTGGTTCTGGTACAGATAAGAGGTTAGTAACTCACGGAGATTTAATAACTAATCAAACATATAACAAACAAGGCACAAAACAAGATGTTGCGGATTTTTTAGATTCAAGGGTTAATGCACGTACGCAGGGCATTAAAAAACTAGATCAGTACGTACCGGCAAACAGTGACGCATCTGCGTTAGGCAATACTGCAATTACAGCAACATCTGCTGGTTTAAATCTTGCAACTTCCGTTGTCGATCCAATTGGTGTTAGTAAATTTGCATTACAACAAGGAGCAAAAAAAATTCCTGCATTACAACCGTTGCAGGAAACTTATGCGCCTACTAATGAGCAACTTGATAAATATCGTGCTGCATCCGATGAAGGACAAGCAGAATACAACCCACGTCTTGAAGGCGGTGCAATAGCAGAGGGTGTTCGTGGTGGCATGCGGTCCGTGCCACTTGGTGTATACACAGGCTTAAGTAATGCAATTTGGGGGCCAAGTATACAGGGGCCATTACGCAACAGTGGGTTATCTGCTGTTGACATTATGAATGAGGATGCAGAACGAGCTGCTGCAAATCCAAATTCAGCGTTTGCTTACATGGTTGGGCAGAATGTACCTGCACTCGCAATGAGTCTTCCGTTAATTGGCCCTCAGTTAAATGCTGCGCGAACGCTTGGGCAGGCATTACTTGCACCTGTCGGCAGAGCTTCACTCGGCGGTGCTATTGGCACAGGCGCAGCTATAGTTGGGCCAGCGGCAATAGGGGCAGCTACGCCTTTTATGCCTGAGCCAGTTGCAGCTGCGACACGGCAACTATTAAGCCCGACAGATGCTTTGTGGAGAGCTGGAATTCCAGAAGAAGCAACGGCTGCAATGGCTACTGCTGACCCTACTGGTGAAATGCAACGCAACGCATCTCTTGCTGCTGGTGTTTTGATGATGGGTGGCCCATCTATTCAAATGTGGAAGGATGTTAAAACCACCGCTGATCGTGGCATGACGTATTACAAACACCAATTAGGTAAAGGTGTTATGCCACGCGCAGCTTTGTCTAAAACATTAAGCACGTACGGCAAGAGTCGAATTGCTACATCACTTGGAACTGAATTTGCGTTTGGTGGTGGAACCCCGGCTCTTCATAGTCTTGGGCAAGCCGTTGCAAACGTTAATCGTGACAGGGCTGCTAGGCCAAACGAAATCGAAGAATTTGACTCCGGGCATGCGCTATCAAGTACGATATTAGGATTACTATTTCAGACTCGTGTGCCACACGCTTTTCAAAAAGCTTTTGAATATAACCCATTACGAAAAATGGAAGCTAGGTCATTAGCTCGTGACTATGCAGTTAATTCTATGAAGGGGCCAAACAAACAGGTTGAGGCAGTACGGACTTGGTTTATTGAAAACAAGGGTTACGAACCAAACGTCGAAGACATTTACCGTTTAACGTCTGCAATTAAAACATCCAATGATGAAGCGTTATTTAATTTAATGCGGAATGCCGATGCACCTGACGCACCACGCCGTAAAGCTTATGCAACGCTGGATGAGGCAATTGACGGTTACATTAAAGGTGATGTTGAGTTTGATCCAGAAACCAGAAGTCAACTAGATATCTTAACAGGTGAGGTTCGCGGTCGTGAAACGGAGGCTGATGAGGCTGATTTCTCAAACTCTGCGCTTAGCAAAATTAACATTGACGATCAATTAGGATATGACGCAGTTGCTAGACATGGCGAAATTCAACGGATTACTGATGCAGTAACGCCGCATTTTGAACAGTTGTTAAATTCACATGGCAATGCTGTCAAAGAAACTGAATCACAACATTGGGGCATTAAGTTAAACGATGGCCGAACAATGGTTGTCAGTAAGCGCAGTGGTAATCGCCGTATTGTCACCGGCGAAGATTTAAAAAACGTTGATTACATAGACCCATTTGCTGCTAGAGCTGCAACTGCTCACGCAACAGGCATTGCTAACGTACTGCAGCATTTTAGTAGTGTTATTGCTTCCATGAGAGAAGCTTATCAACATGAAATTACAGATGCCGACAAAGGACACACTGGTATACCTGTAGGTATTCTAGCGGATGGGCAAATTGTTGTTGTCTCTAAACGCGGTAGAGGAGACCGTGGTGGCAACGTAGGTTTTGTGCGACCAGAACGCGCAAGTGCCACTGATCCAGACATTGGAAATGTTAATCCAATTAGAGAAGTATCCAATTGGATTAAACAAAATATTCCAAGCGCAAGAGGAACTGAAGGTGGTACTAATTTTAGGTCTGAATCAAACATAGCAACCACTGAAGAGTATCCAACGCGAGTACAAATTGGCAACGTACATATAGCTGGGCGATTAGTACACATTGAAAATGGAGTTGGAGTCTATCAAACAGCAGAGGGCGGAATCTTTTTCATTCCCGGTGCTCGCGGTGAAGTATTACCTCCTATTGAAACTAGTAGCCGACTTACCCCGGAAGAAGATGCAACACGGCAATTACGTCTGTCAAACTTGACAGCAAAATCTATTAATGCCGAATTACGAATTGGTGGCGTTGCTGTACAGTTACGAGTGCCAGATCTACCCGGCATTTTAGGGTTACGAGATGCGTCTGGTGCAATCGATCCGGCAAAATTATCTGGGTTACAAGCTGCGTTTTTAAATGCACCACAAGATGTAGTTCGTGCAATGTGGAGCAACTTTGCCAATCAAACAATGCTTGCTTCGGAGCATGCATTAAAAAATCCAGTCCCAGACGTTGGTCAAATTGTTACTTTTGAGGGAGATTCCGGACAACATATTGTTGTACACAGCAATAAAGAAAGCGGCATTTTTCTGGCAAGGCCACTACGGGATTTAAATGGTGAAACAACAATTGGTATGTCTTATGACCCTGAACAATTGTATAAACCATGGGTAGCTAATAACACACTGTCACGTGATGCACTTGAGCGAATACACGCTAATGCTTCTGCAATTCATGGCCTTCCTGCAGAAGGAATGTTCCCCAGTGACAGCATTATTGATATTGAACATATGGATATGGCTGCAGCCATGTCAAACACAGGCAAGGTTGCAGGTTTATTGCCGACTATTTTAAATGCTACTCCAGAAACATTACGTCAGTCTGTCAATGATGTCATTGATGCCGCTGGTGATTTAGCGTCTCATCCAGACTTAGCGCAATATGACATATATAAAAGCGTGGAGTACTCACTAAATGAATGGATGAAGGCCAACAGGGGGAATGCTGACATTGTGCAAGCAATGGTACATGACATGTACTATCAGTTTTCTAAGCAAACTGTTGATTCAAAAAAAGCACTAGCCTTCTGGAGATTGCTTAGATCAGATACTTTAAGTGAAACATACAACGCCATTGTTATGTCTGACAGCGGTGCTATAGCAACTGTGTCTGACACAACAATGAATAGTGCTTTGCCCGGCTCAACTAATTTTCCAAGTTTATTGTCAATGGCAATGCGCGTTAACCACCTTGTGTTTGAATCTGGTTCGACTGAGCGCAGATTAGAGACACACATTAAAAATATGGTTGGTAGGTTAGGATTAGATCAAGCACAAGAAGAAGATGTGTTTAAGAAGGTTAAATCTCTTGCATATGCATTACGCGGTGTGTTGCCAGCATTGCAGTCAAAATTTTTAACGTTGCCGTCAAAACAATGGCTTGTTCATAAATTTAGTGGATTACCGCATGAGATTCAGGCATTCGCATATGACATGCCTATTGAGCCACAGTCAAATTTAGTTGACCCCATTATCTCAAGTTGGCATAAATCCGAAAGTAAATACAATGACGCTGTAGCACATGCCGAACAGCAACTGGCGGGACCAAATGCCGAGCAGTTTAGAAAAACGCTTGTTGAAAATGGGTATGAATATTTTGTTGCGTTAGCAGAAAATCCAGCAGCACGTACCGAGCAGACTGCTGTCCGCCGAACTTTACGCACTGATGTTGGCGCAGCTAAAACTTGGGTTGCAAGAACAAATGACTTTTTCCGAAAACGTATGGTTGCACAGCAGACTAAGGCTGTAGTTGAAGCAGCTGTATTGTTGCATAGTAACCGCACAAATGGGACAAATTATGTTGTTGGATTACGGCAAACGCAAGCTGCATTGGCCCATTTTGATTCTTCTATGGTGCAGGAGGTAATTAAAGATATTGCCCGTGAAGGATCTTTGGTGCGCATTGGGGCACGAAGTATTGACATTGCAATGCCGTCATACGACGATATTGTCGCTATTGTTGGTGAATTACAGCAGAAATACAGTGAGCATGATTTAGCACACGTAGCAGCCAATGACACTGACTCATTAATCGGTGGCGGTGAAATGTATGTTGTCGAAGCACCTGATGGCAGAGAGGCAGCTGTTGCTCTAGAGTCAGAAAATAAAGCGCGTCAAGTAAACGCGACGATGCAACAATATTACGACAACATGCCAATCGAAGATAAACAAAAGATGGCTGTCATGCTTGGTCCATGGGAATCGGTCAAGCGTTATTTAAATCAAATGGTTTTAAGTCGTCCGGGTGAAATTGCTGATCGCGACGCACTCGAACATATTGTGTACGCTTTGATGAAGGCAAGTGATAATCAAACGTGGTCATTGCAAACTTTGTTTGCCAAGGCAGGTGATTACGACACATTTATAAATGCGGCTACAGTTGTTCGTGAAAAAATGGATTTACGAGAACAACAAAATAATTTATACAAACCAGAAACAACTGACGGAATGACAGGTAGGGTGAACCTGAATTTTGATACTGAGCTTGATGTTGCAGTTAAAGAGTTGGTCAAAGTATTAAAGTCTGAAGATCCAGCCGACAGGTCTAATCCTGCTGAGTTTGCTAACCTTGCTGGATTATCATTTGTGTTAATGCCAGAATTCTTGGCGCAAACACCAACCCTTATACGCACAAAGCAGAGTAAGGAGATTGCAGCTCGTCAACTACTGCGCGAGCAGGACATTATTGCACGGAATTTAAAATCCGACGTTCAAATGGCACGTCAATATAAAACTGACGTACTTGACGTTGTTAATGCCAGACAAGAGATTAATGGGCGTGTATCTAAATTTATGGGTATGGATACAGCACTGTATGACCCTAACCAACACACATTGATTTCTGATGCAATGGAACACGTGTTACATGGTCGCCAAGACAGAGTCTTGACCAATGCTGATTTAGAAGCCATTGTTGCAGAAGCAAACAGATTGCAAGTTGCATTTGCTCGATTAGATAAAGATGTAGATTCATTTGCAGATAACGCAAATGCTGCAATGACGGCACCTATTTCCATAGAGTTTAGCGGAGACGGCTCTGAGTCGTATCGTGACGCAGACACAATGGAAAAAGGTAAAAAGATTACAGCTTACAAGGTGTATACAAAGGCCGGATTAGAGGCTGTGCTGCTTGCAGCGATGAAAAATGAGTTAAAGCTTGGTGAAGATGTAACATTACGCGACTTTGTTGAAGCCAGAACACAGGCTGATGAGCAACTAAAAACGCTATATAAAACCACAACCTCTGTGCGAGATTATTTAAACAGACTAGTATTCCAGCGTGGTAATAGCAAAATCCTATCCGCGTATTACCTTCCTTGGGAAACGAGTGTTATTGATCAGGTAAATTTAAATACTGGCGCATTAGACGGACAAGTCTTTTTTAACGCGTTCGTTAAATCAGTTGAAGCCAATTTAAATGCGCAGCAAAAAACACTGTTTAGGCAAGGTGTAGCTGAATACATCAATCAAAATAAAGCAGATGATGGAACATTTAAATTTGAAGTAAATAAATTAGCGCAATTAATTAATCCGTTTAATATTGCACTGCAAGATGTTATGCCTCGGTCTTACGATGGAAATAAAATAGGTGCTCCCTTTTCCACATCGGATGGCATGTCTGTAGCTTACAGAATTACTGGACGCATGGCAGCAATGGAAATTCACGGAGGCGTTAGATTTACTCGTTCAGGTAGCGGGTCTGACAGTAAACTTGGCGAGCGATTGCTTGGTTATAAAAACACTTCTGTGGCTGACATTGCATCACGGTTAGACATATCGTCTAGGCCAGAAGCACCACTGCAACTTACAGCAAACGATCTTGACTTGATTATTGATGATTTTCAAGATCTTCACACCCAACTTGCGAAGTTAAAAACAAGTAATCAATTACACGATGAGTCTATATTGACTACGGTTAGTGAGCAGTTGTCTTACTATCGAGATTTACGCAAGGGTCATCAGGGCAACGACGCAATATCTAATCTTCAAACTAGAGTAACCGATATTGTTGCGCAATATAAAGATGCAACTAAGTTGGCAAAGTATGTTTCGGAATTTCATGACATGTTTGCTACTAAGTCAGCCATTAACCAATTGTCATATGAGTTAAATTCTTCCGGAGCTTCTTTAAACGAGTATGTTGCTTTAGCAATTGCAGCAAAGGTTAATCCTGATGTTATGCGAGATGCAATTCGCAATAACTTTACAGTTGGACAACTACTTGGAAAAGACGGCATAGAGTTGGGCCTTACGGAAGCGGATCAAGCTAAAATTAAACACCTCCGCATTGCACAGATGAAGCAGGATTTTTACAAAACTAATCACCAATTACTTATTACAACTGGTGATCTATTACGCGAGCAAAACAATATTAAATTTCAAGGTGCTGCTGGTGAGCAATATGGACAGTTAAAGTTATTGCAGATGGATCGTCAAAATAATGCGATGTCTCATTTACTATTTTTAGCATCGCAAAAAGGGCCTGAGCGCACAGCGTTTACTATTGCTCACGAGATGGGTCACTTTATATTCGAGTCTTTGCCAGACTATTTGCAAGTGCAATACCTTGCGTCTGTCATCCCAGACAAAGGAACGTACGGGCAAAAACAAACAACATTGCAAGCTTCACACACTGCTGCGTTTGATTTGGTAAATAAAGCTAAGGCTGCGTTACACGACTGGACTGAAGTACAAAAAAATAATCCCGCTGATTTTCAGTTGAGTGACATTGAAGGCTGGAATGGTTGGGTAGTAGAAGGTGAAAATGTATCTGAAAACAATCGTGCATACCTAAAAGAATTAAGCACAGTTGCACTCACTAACTTTATCTTGAGTGATGGCGTTGTGATGGATGATACTAATCGCAACACCCGTAGTGAACACGCAATCGGTGTGTTACAAGGATATGGACAAGTCCTACGCAACCTGCATCAACGTATTGCGCACAAAGCTCATGACTTAATTACTATAGATGGAAAGCCCTACAACGGATTTTTTGTTGATCCGAGTGTAAATAAATTTAGATACCGTGCTAATCAATTAAATTTTGTATCGTTGCGTCATGGCAGTAATTTGCATTTTATTGTCCCTCACCTGCGTGGTTCGACTGGTTCATTGTTAGTTCGTACGCCGGGTGACATGATGGAGTTGTCTGCTAGTGTCCCGGATGCAACTACACGTAATTGGGTTGATTACATGTTAGGTGCAGATAGTACGTCACAAGAAGTTCAAGCTGCTGTGGATGGCGGTTATTCATTCATGGCATCATCGGTGCAGTCTGGCCCATTTTTCCGAGCAACTGCTGAAACTGAACGATTTGGTTATGGAAGAAGAGTGACTGGTAAAGTAGTTGGCATTGTACGCGCAACTAATTTTACTACTGCAGAACAAGCTAAAGAAGCTGGGTATGACCCAGCGTTTATGGGTATTAATGGAAATGGGAAGAAAGTTGTTTGGATTCATTCTTCTCATAGAGAAGATGGAAACAATAAGTGGTACTCCACAAATACCCGTAGTTCGATGCAATCACTTACTGATGAAGGCAATGCTACAAATAATAGGCTAGGTCAAGTAGGGCGAGATTACGCATACGTAGTTGAAAGTACCGGATCAATTAAATTATTTAAACGCCGTACTGGTGAAAACGAGATTGGGTACGAAACGAAATCGTGGGACAACGTAACAACAAGGCATTTAGTTGGACATGATGCGTTTGAGTTAGATGAAACTCAGCGCCCATATATTGTAGAAACAGGAAAGATCGGCAATTCAAAGTTTAATCATGTTGTGTATTCAATGCTGTCTCGTGTTGATCAACGCATACGTGAAATCGGTGGCGACCTAAACTACGTAACACAAGTTGAAAGCCAGAAAGCATTAGCTCGTGAGTACAGGGGTGAAGAAAGCGGATTTACCGACGTATACACGGATGCTGTGGCAGCTGATGCTGCAAGATCCAGTGGTGACATTGGTGAGCAATTATTAAATCGTGACGAGAAAGAACTAAAGGCAATTCAACTTGCAAAAGTTGGTGATTGGGCGCGATTAAAAGCAAAAGCGATGTCATTTACACAATGGATGACTCGAAATAAAGGTGCTGTACCGGAATCAGTTGTTGAAAAAATCAATGAGGCAACTGACAGTATGTCTTTGTTTAGAAATAAGCAAAACGCAGATGGCACTTACACCAGAGCAGATGATCCTGAATTATCAGATTGGTATTCTGGTTTGAAGACCAAATTAATGTTTGGTGGTAAATCTTTTGATGGTCAAACAATGTCATTGTGGTTGTCGCAGTTTGCTGGCGATAACTTCCAAGAAACGTTAGGGCGAATTTACGAAGCATGGCAAGATCATGCAAGTCAAGGAACAGAAGAGCCATTTGATTTTAACTCATTAGGATTAAATACCGAGATTATGTATGGTGGCCGTTTGTTTGACATGGCCCCGCGATTAAATGAAATCTTTTCAGATTCGACGAGAGACCCCGAAGCAATAGGTGGAATGTTAGAGGAAATGTATCACGGCACGATGAGTGAGATGTGGTACAGATGGCTAAACGATGTAATGCCAACAACGGATGCTGCATCTAACGGCATACCAATTGTCGTTGAACAGTTATTAAAACGTGGTGTTAACGTAGCAGATACTAACTTAAATCCCAAGGTTACTTTTTATGGACAAGAACATGATATTCAACCAGTTATTGACTGGGCACGTGATACTTATGGAAATTTAGACAACGTTCAATTAAATCAAGCCACCAAAGATTTACGGCAGGATGGACCACGGCCACGAGTTATTTTAAACGACTCAGCTCCTCTACAATCTGTAACTAAGGCAGCTTTAAACTGGGTAAGAACGACTATCTACAGAGGTGATGACGGTAGTTTTGTAGAGTACATGCGCGATTTTGCCGGAGAAAACGGGCCGTTAAAACAAGCTAGAGCCACGAACATTTTTAATGCAACTCGTTTTGTGCAAAACATTGATAGCCGCATGCGTCGTAATGCTCTGAGAAACTGGGGGTCATGGAATATTCATGACACCTCTGGTGACAATGTGATTCTTAGAGCACCAGATAAACAAGTTGGAAAGCGCTTGTATAGCGATAGTAAGTACGGAAGTTTAATATCGGTAAATTTAGTTACTGGTGAAACAGCGTACGTGTCTGAAAACGTTGAATATCGTGCAGATGGTACACGCAAATCATACAAGCCTATTAAAACATTTGATCAGTTCTTGGCATATCAAAATACGCATTCTGATTTTAGACATCAGGCTGCAGACAACTCAAAGTTCATGCCAGCAGAGGAAGTGTTTGGTGATTATGCAGCGACAATGATGGCTTCAGTTACATCTGATCCACAGTATTTATCTACTGGAAAAACGTATGTAATGGCGCCATCTAAAAAATGGTTTACGGGTTCACAACACAATGACGGCGGTGTCATGTATCAAGTCAAGCAAATTGATGGTGCATTACATGTTCGTGAGTTATCTAGTTGGTGGCATCAACCAAACGATGTTGAGCAAAAAGATTTCGGCACTATGTTGAATGCTGCTATTCAGCATTTACCATTAGAACAGCGAAGCGCAATTATGAAAAACCGAATTTTGTCGGAAGAGTATCATATTGCGCGTTTACTGTTAGCCAAAGACAAATTGACAGATCAAAATCATAGCCAGCAACTAGCAAGGACTTCTACTGATAAAAACGTATTTGGTGTAACTGAAGGCAAGCTACAGATGCGAGAAACTTCAGATAATACATGGTATAGCCAAGACCCAACTGCGCATTCAGTAACCGCAGAAGAAGACGTTCCATATAGATGGTCTAGCCTAGAGCCTCCAGTTGGATTTGATAAAAACTATGACCTTGCGGAGGCTTATTACTTAGCACGGCATGCAGATCAAACTTCAGCTACTAACGAAGCTGCATCTAAGTTGCCTATTACTTTGTTTAATGACCCTACACTTAAAGCGCCAGTAGCAACAACAACGCAAAACGGTGAGTTTGTAGTTCGCATTAACAGTAAGAATTGGGATGAGATAGTTGAGCCAATGAACTCGTTATTACCGGGTACTGGTAAGAAAAAATTATCAGCGCCTCCGGGTTCATCTATTACTATTGCAACTCCTATTACGCAAACGTCCGCTGGAAAGCCGTTTAAAAATGGCATCTTAAGAATGCTAGGCAATGACTTTAGATACATCTTGTCGAATGACTTAAGCTCATTTGCAGTTCAATCATTTAAAGCAATATCTGGAGACCCTACGTTGTTGTTTCCAGCAATGTTGGCATTGCCTAGTTTAGTTATGCCCAACTGGAGAGACCTACCTTTCTTTGTAGGTCCCTTGCTAGAAAAGTTTATCCATGAAAAACATGGTTTATCTGCGGGCTTTGGGGACAAGTACTACGATGTACTAATGAACAAATTGCTACGACGTTACAATCGTATTGCAATGGCACGTGATCCTAACGCTGAAGAGATAACGTGGGAGCAATTAATTAAGGCTGGATATCATTCTAACTACAAGGACTGGATGACTGACTTTGAATCTAGGCAAGCCTTGAATCCAAGCCGATACCAAAAGCTTACTGATACATCGTTTGTGCCAGTAGATGAGAATACAAATCAAGGGATACTACAGGAAATTCAGCCACTGTTTGTGGGTATGGGAGCATGGTATTCACCTTTATTCTGGTTTCCAAAACGTTGGGATCAAACACGCTTATTAATGCGCGACGCTATGCACCTTAAACATGCTTTAGATGTAATGCACTCATCACATGATTTATATGAACGTTCTGACAACGAGCAAGCAGACAGTTTAAGTTTGGCTCGTCAAGCTTCTAACAGACGACAAGCGATGAGGCAGGTTAATCTTGATTTTGGATTGCAGAGATTTACTGCCAATGACACGCAATCTCCGTTAGCAAAAAACATAAATGCTGGATTTAACTTTATGCAAACAGCTCCTGCGTATCACAGGAACTTTTTAAATTCAGTTCCATTGTTAGGAGAATGGTCATATCAGATTCGCAAGGGTGTAAATGATATTGGAAATAAAATTCCATCAGGTGCATCGGCAATTCATGGGGACGTATTTGATTTGACTTGGGAGAAATCGTTTTATGAAAACTCTAGAACTAATGCATGGGCTAGAAGTCGTAATAACAAACGAAATTTACAGCAGCTTGCAGGTATGTTTGGATTTAGCGCATTAGCATTTTTAGCTGGATGGCTGGATCACAAGTACAACGAAAAGGGACTGCCGTTTGATGGGATGGATGTGTTTAATCCGGGTAGTAAAAAGTTTGGTTTTATACGAACATCAAACAATTACTTGTTTGCAATTCCACCGCTGCAACGCATCTCACGCATCATGAAACCTATACAGGCATTTGGTGGGTCAACAGAATACACGCCTAAACGTGCATTGCAAGCAGCTGTAGGCGCAGCAGTAAAATCTTATGCAGCGTCAAAGTTTCAAAACCTTTACCACATAGTGGGGTCATCTATTACTGGTAATGAATACATGGGCGAGCCTTCATTTGAACCATCGGCTGGATATTTAATTGCTCAAAAGAATGGAATTTACACTCCATGGACAGGTGGCACACAACGATATATGCCAAGTCAAAGTAACTGGATGATGAACCACATGAATCTAGTTCTTGCACAGCAAGCGTTTGAAGACTACGCTAAACTTGGCATTATTGCAGCGCAGGACCAACAGGCATACGCAGCCAGTGGGTTACTTGGAGCATTTAATGAATCAAACGTACCAATTATTAATGCCGATGATGCACGTGCTATTACAAATAAAACATTAATTCCAAGATTGTTGGGATTTGGTATTCATTACGAACCTTTAAACTGGAGGTTAGCAATGAAACACAAAGTTAAAGTTGGTAATTCAAGCACGACATTAGCACGATTAATTTGGTTAGCTCAACACGACTGGTATGATTTTCCAAGTGCAAGTGAGATTGCTAGAAATAAAGGACTAAATTCATTGCTATATGGTTACAGTACTAAAGATGTATCCAGTGGAGCATTAGGATTCCCGACAAGTGAGACTACTAACATGAGTCGTATTAACCCAGACATGAACGTACCAATGAGTAAAGTTCAGACTGAGTTGATGGAAGATGAAGATCAAAACGCATTGCCGCAACCTCCATCGCCAACTATGTATCAACGAGCCTACGGATCTGAAATCAATGAAGAATAGTATTGACACGTTTGTATCTATTGCTGAAAAATATATTGGTGTTACAGAAAGTCCTGTTGGTTCTAATAGGGGACCCTTAATTGACCGATGGAACACTAATGTACATGCGCCATTAGCAAGCTTCTGGTGTGCTTCATTTGTCAGTGCAGTTGCACTGGAATGGGAGAGTCAGAGTGGTAATGATTGGCCTTTGTGTTTTAGTGCAGATTGTGACGTATGGCTTGCTAATGCTAAGAAGCATAAGTGCCTCTCGACCAAAGGCCGACCGGGTGACATTGTTCTTTTGGTTTCTAACAATGATGCTTATCACATCGGTATTGTCGCAGGTTACTCTGAAGCAGGAACACTAATATCTATCGAAGGCAATAGCAACAATAATGGAAGTCGTAATGGCTACATGGTTGCTAAGCGGGATAATCTGTTTACTGGTCGTAATCGCGACAACGTGTTCTTTATTAACCCGTGGGGATTGATTTTAGAAGGTGATGATTGGAAGATTATATACGGAGACAAGCACATCAATGCATTTCTGCAAAATGGACGCACGTACGCTCCTGTCCGGGATTTTGTCAGGCTTGTTACTGGGTCTGACGATGCACTATCTTGGGAAGACGGGCCAGTTTACGGTGGTAAGCCACTGGCCCTTCAATGCATTCTACGAGATGGTAAATCGTATGCAGGTATACGAGATATTGCTCGCAGTTTTAATCTTGATTGTATTCCCAATAGTGACCAAAAAAAGGTTTACTTACAAGTCAAAAAAGTCTGATCCATAATCGCTAAACTTGGCATAATTGGGGTTGAATTCTAGTAATGAAACCCCAGTTCTACCATTTCTGTTTTTAGCAGTAATTACTTCAGCCTTATCTATCCCTTGATCTCCTTCTTCACCATCCTGTTTGCGTTCGTAATATCCAGCCCTGTAAATAAACTGAATTACGTCCGCATCAGATTCGATGTCTCCAGATTCACGAAGGTCAGACATCATAGGTCGCTTATCTTGACGCTGCTCTACAGCACGTGACAGACTAGATAATGCAATTACAGGACATGCAAATTCCCGTGCAATATCTTTTAAACCACGACTAATAACGCCAATGTCACGAGTTCTGTTTTCTGACTTATATGAACTTGGCATGGCAATCATCTGTAAGTAATCAACAACCACCAAGCCAACATGAAAAGACTTTTGTGTGTCTCTAATGGCATCTCGGATTCCTCCAAGGGTGACAGTTTTATCTGCGACAATCCTAACATGAAGTGTCTTAGCCTCCTGAGCTACAAGATGTAGCTTGTCTTTCTGAAAGTTATTCAGCTTCTTGGTCTGTATAACTTGACTATCCACTTCACTGTAGATTGACAACATACGTGCAGTGACCATGTCTTTTGACATCTCTGCACTTACAATAAGTACTCCTGTCTTTTGATCTAAGCTTCTCATAAACTTAGCTGCATTCCATGCATATTGCAATCCAAGACTAGACTTACCCATTGAAGGTCTGCCACCTAGTATTATCAGTTCTCCATTGCGCCATCCCCCTGTAATAGAATCTACCTCTGTGTAACCAGAGCCGATTGAGAAATCTAATTTATCTTCATCTCTAAGTATAGCTTCATTGGTTGTGTCCCATATTAATTTAGATAAATCGTCTGTCTGGTTTCCGGAATTGACAAACGTAACAGAGTTATTTAAATCCTTTATGATTACTTCTATGTCATCGTCACCAGTTGAAGCCCTCTTACTGGCATGCTCTGAGGCAAATATGATTTCCCTCCGCCTATGGTAGTCGGTAACAAGCTTAGCGTAACTCTCAAAGTTTTGAGTAGAAGGAAGCAGTTCGGCGCATTGCATAATATACGCAAGCCCACCACATGCCTCTAACGCATTTCGCTTAGTCAGTTCCTCATTCACCGTTACGATATCAATGACTTGACCAGCTTTTTCAATTGCGTTATAGGATTCCCAAATAAGGCTATGAGATACCCTGTAGAACATTGACTTATCAATAGATGTTAATGATCTAAGTATTCTATTACCTCCCAAAAGAACAGATGCTATGAGTGATTGCTCACTCATAACATCCGATGGAACTTCTATATTAAAACCAAGACTCTTATTCGGCGCGTTGCTCATCCATATACTCCGTTATCCTGATCAATAAAACATCGTTAAGTACATCCTGTAATTGCTGCCCATTGACGGGTGGCTCCATCCTCCATGCCTTTAATCCTCCTGTCTTACCAACAACCATCTGTACAGTTGGATGTAACTTATGTAATGGAGTACCAAGACGTATAGCCTCAGAGATGTCATTTGTAATTGACTGAGGTAAATAATCGCCATATTTTTCTCTTGCAATGGCAAGTAACACTTCAGATGGCGTAGGACGAAACTTAGCACGTGTAAGAATGCGCCGTAACCCATAAACAATGTCGGCATCACTACACCCAGTTATCGCTACACGATACACAGTTTGACTTGTCTCACTCCATTGAATACTGCTAGGCAATTGTGAAAGTACTGCCATTAACTTATCTGTTGCTGTCATTTTAACCACTCCTCTACTGTTGCATTCACGTTGCTTATAATTTGTTTTGGCTTAGCATGTGTGTCCCAGTGCCTCCACAATGAACGAACCGTAATCATATCTTGGTTTTGATACCACTTGCCCAGTAAAACCTTGACTCGCTCTTTTACGTCATCATGTGTTACACCTGCTTTGTGCATCTCCCAAATGGTCAGACGTACACTTTTCCATTCCTTGTCGGTAATAGGTGCTTCAGGATTAAAACCAGATACGGTTTGCTTAAATGTCTTGTACAGTGGATATGCTGGATCCTCCTCCTTAGCTTTCTCTGTTTTAGTTGACCCAGCAGTTACAACGGTGACATCACCGGCGTGGTCAATTGTGTCAGGAAATAGTTTGTATCCATTGCTTGTTGTTCTCCCGTTAGGAGAAGTTCTAGGATTTACTGCAAGAATACGCTTGTCGTTTATCCTCATGCCTGTCAAGTAATGTAGTGCATTCTTAACAGTGGACTCTGATAAGCCGGTGCATTCAACCAGTCGTTTGATACTTGGCCAGCAGTATCCATTGTTATCTACGTGCATTACCAGTGCCATAAATACTACGAATCCAGATGGAGTAAATGTTTTTATGTGGTCAACAAGCAAGCGATCTATCTGAACAAACCCAGACGAACGCTCACCAGACAAGCCAAAAGACTTGCCGTTAAATACAGTAATCATGCCTTACCTCTAGTTGTTATATGGACATTCAGAGCAGTATCGCTGCACTGATTCTGTCTTTGTTTCTATTGCTTCACAGAGCGCGTTAAGCCCATCCTTGTACGAGCTGATCATTTCCAATGCTTTGTTTGCATCGTCTACAGACCAACCTTCAGGGATAGTAATTTGTTTAATTGGCTTCTTTTCTTCTTCTTCTTGTTCTCCTTTGAGTTCTCGTTCAAAATCTGTTACTGATAAAGTCCTAGCCTTGGCTGACTCTAATAGTTGCTTTTGTTGTTCGGTGCCGACATGGGCAACAATCCTATGATGAGTCCAACTAAGCCCAGCCACACGGTTATTAATAGGCACATGATTAGCCACCCAGCTCCAGTTAGCAAGGCTTTGATAAGCACAGCCAGTTGCGTCCATTGCTTGCGCGTATTTTTCGCCATATCTCTTTTGTCCGTAGTTTAATGCGTCACCAATTGCAAATTGAAATGCTGTTGTAAGTTGTTGAAGTGTAGCCATTAGACGTAGCCACTGATCATATTCAATGTCGTGATTAAACTGTAGCCCAACATCTGTTACGCTTACTGCGTCTGGAATACTACCTATGTAAACTAATTCGTCACTCATTCTCTTTCCTTTATGGATACAAAAGGACCACGGTGTTGACGTCCGTGGCCCTTCATTTGGTAGTTGTGCTCCGTTGGATATTGGTACGGAGCACTGCAATCTTACTCCTCGGTATCGGTTGCTGTCAATGTTTTTACCGTAAAGTTTTCAGTAGCTTCTGTCATGCTGAACAATTCTGGATATTGTTCAACAAGTGTGAG
>JACCDO010447474.1_pt1 | contig 16656 bp, 15 predicted proteins | sample 7446101 | NCBI WGS metagenome assembly JACCDO01 (sample SAMN15323440, study PRJNA562643) | freshwater metagenome | isolation source: river surface water | place: USA:Blue River Watershed | collected 2017-08-16 | reverse complement strand
CTTTCGGTTGTTAGTTTTGTCCCAATATCTATTATGTTTTGACCTGCTGTCTTTAATGTCTCACCAATAGATTTTGTATCAGAAGCCATTATATTATATATGTATAATATAATTTTATCGGCGGTGCTTTTTACGGGTAGTTGTGCGTTTACCGCCTCTTACCTTTTTACTAAATTTTCTATTGCGACGTTTTCCTCCCGATTGTGGGGTGGCAGTGGCTGGCTGTGTTTCCGGCACTGAAAATGGAACGATTGGTTTGGACGATGCTTCCGCTTCAGCGATTTCTTTATCAACAGCAATGTGTTCTGCTTCACATTTTTTTGTAATTTCATTTTTCTTCGCTTTGGCTACAGCCAATTTATCTTGTGTAGACGAGGAAAATTTTAAAAAATCAAAAAAACCCATTGCTTATATTATATACAATAGAATAAGACTTTTTGCTAAACTGTCGTGTAAGAATAACGCAACAGTTCGCATTTACCAATTCGTCTTTTTCACATTAATATTCGCTCCTTTATTTGCTTTCTTATTTTTGGACGGGTCATATGCTTCATCTTCATCATCAGAACCCATAGTTTTAGATATTTCCCAGAACTCTTTGGAACCTAATCTGAAACTCGGGTGATTTTCGGCCTTATACCAGAAAATTTGGTCGGTCAATTTATTTGATTTGGCATTGTTATTTATTACTAAACACTCGTAGTTCTCTGTTGTATTATCCATTACCGCACAGAATGATTCTAATGTAGGGAACATACTAGCATAGTTCTCCCATATTCGCTTTCTGTTAGTTAAATATGGTTCTCGCAATATAAATACATAATCAATGTTAGTTCGCAAGTTCGGTGGAATACCTAACGGGTATTGCATAGTTATTACTAGCATTATTTTCCAGTGTCTGCCGTTCATAAAAAGTAAACGCATCATTTTATCACGAGTCCACGATTGGTCGTATAAACAATCGTCCATAATAACAAACGCACGAGGGTCAATTGATGTTCTCTTATATGTCTCAATTTCTTGTTTCATTTGTTTCATAACCGATTTTTGTCTACGTAGAATGTTCTCTACTAATACAGTGTTGTATTCATCGTGGATAAATAGTTTAGGCACGTGCTCCTTGTAAAATCCATTACCTGCTTCAGTTCCGGATATAACAGTGCCTATGGGTATGTCCTGATGATAATATAAGAGGTCGCGCACCAAGAATGATTTACCCGTATCACGACGACCGATGAGAACAATAACTGGACCCTTATTCTCATCTGGTTTAAACGTTATATCACGCATATTAAATCTTTTCAATTCTAAAGTCATTTATAGATTTAGGGTATAAATTATAAATTAAATTCAAACGTTCATATTCAGTAAATAATATGTAGAATACAGTTATAATGTTGGAACCTATACAGCAATTCACTCCTCTAAACCTAGAACATTTAGAAGCACAATTTGTTCCTACTAACGATGATTTAAGACACGGATATAACCCATTTCAACTAAATGCTTTTCAATATTATCAACCTACTTTAAAACTACTATTTGATATTAATCAGCAAAATTATAACTCTATCCAGATAAATCATCGCTTTCATATAAATGACCTTATGACTATAGTTGATACGACAACACACGAAGTATTAGAAAAACCTATTTTTATTAAATATTCGCCATTACTAGACCCAATCAGATATATGATTGGACGATACGACACAAATAGCGATGATATTCGCACATTACCTACAGTAGATGGTGCTAAGTTGAATAAACTCGCAGACACTAACAATGCATCTTATGTTGATAGTTTGTTTTGTTTATTATCTAGCAAATTAATGGAAATACACGATTTTAAGCATTCTGTTGATTATTATGGTTCGTTCTCCGCGGTTCAAAAGAATTTCAAAATGAATATTACAGATGACTATGAATATTTAAACACATCTAGATTCTTCTTGGATAATGTGAATAAATTGTTTAAAGTAAATAAAGGTCGTGTATCTTCTATAACCAGTCAGAACTCGCGAGGTAATCGTGATAAACTCGTAATTTCAACGGAAAGTGAAATTATTTCTGATGTATCCAACTTAGATTTAATTAATAATGTCGTTGAATTATCTCCGTTGGAAGAAATATACGTCAATACAAAAACGGTCAACAGAGAACATTTTGAAGATAGTGATGAAGACGACGACGATGATGATGAAGATGATGAAGATGAGGACGATGATGATGAAGACGACGATGATGAAGACGACGATGATGAAGACGACGATGATGAAGACGATGATGAAGACGAGGACGATGATGAAGACAGTAATTTTACAACCGATGATGAAACATCAAGTGATGATGATAGAACATACGCAGAAGAACGAAATATGTTTGCTTATATCGCAAATTTTCCAGTCCAGATGATTTGTCTGGAAAAATGTGATGGAACATTAGACGAATTATTTATGAATGATGAAATTAATGAAAAGACGGGGGCAAGTGCTCTTTTCCAAATCATAATGACTTTACTGGCGTATCAAACCGCATTTAAATTTACACATAATGACCTTCATACAAACAACATAATGTATGTATCCACAGATATTGAGTTTCTATATTACAAATATAACAATATATGCTACAAAGTGCCTACTTACGGACGCATTTTTAAAATAATTGATTTTGGTCGTAGTATATACACATATAAGGGTAAGATATTTTGTAGTGATAGTTTCGGCCCCGGCGGTGATGCTGCCACACAATATAACTTTGAACCATATTACAATAGTAAATACCCTATTATTGAACCAAATTATAGTTTTGACCTATGTCGTTTGGGTTGTTCCATTTATGATTTTATAATTGATGATAAACCTCGTGATGAGCTACAGAAGACTATCCATCGCTGGTGTTTAGATGATAAAAAGGCAAGTGTGTTATATAAGAAAAATGGCGAGGAACGTTTTCCAGACTTTAAATTGTATACTATGATTGCGAAAACAGTCCATCAGCATACCCCACAGAACCAATTATCTTTCCCATTTTTTAGTCAGTTTAAAGTTGCAACAATACCAAATAATGTATCTTGTATGGATATTGGAATCATACCATCTTACGCATAAACATATTGATTATTATATGAATCAATATGTTATTTAGAACCCCGGACCATCTGTGAAAATCTGAGTAGGTATAGATGACGCAAACTCATTCGTTCCCAACATTTCTGCTACAGGTCCACTTGCTTGGAAAAAAATAGTAATCGGTATAAAGGCACATACGAGAACCAACATAGTATCGCGTATAATGAATTTCATTGGTTTACTCTCCTTTTCAATGTATTTCATCTCTATTAACTTCGCGAAAAAGAACATAATGGCTATGATGATTGTAATAATAATCGGTTTCTCCATTCGTATACTAAATCGCTAAATAATTAATTAATCGTTTTTACGCATACTGAGAGAACCTATATTACAGTTCCTCAATTCCATCTAAAACAATCGGTTTTCCAATCCGGTTCTCCTTGTCTATATCAAACACGTCCATTTCACCTAAATCAATACTATTATCTGTGTGTATAGTTAATTTATCTCCATCATCGTCATCTTCCTCTTCTTCTAATTTACGTTGTATCGCTCTAGCAGTGCTAATTTCTTCTAACCGGTCTATTGTTTTGGGGGCATTTACATCAGATACTTTACCGGTATTTACATCTAATACACTGTCGTAATCGTTAAATGTTAATTTAGTTATAACAGGGTCATTATCAATATTGGAAATAGACGGCACAATCTGTGGAGTAATGTTCTCTTCTTTATCTTTTACAACTTCTGGTTCTTTCGCCTGTTCTGGTTCCTTTTCGGGTTCGGGTTCAATGTTCTCAATAATGACTTCTTCTTCTTGTTCCACTGCTTCGTCCATATAGGCACGAATAATCGCTTCTGTTGGAATACTATCGCGAATAGTATTCAATATACATTCTTGGACGATTAGTTCAAGTTCTCTGTTATTCTTCTGCATTAAAAGTGGCGATATATTCCTTTCAAATAGATACACATTTGTATAGCATTTGCGCGCCACGTTTATATACACCTTATGAATGAACGTGTCTAAATTTGGAGTAGTAATATCTATTTTCTTTTGTTTATTACCTACGCGAATACACGTGAGAACCTTCAACTGAATGATATGGACGCACGTAATCAAATCGTCTAAATAATTACAACCACTTCGCTCTATAATACGTTTTCGTTCTTCTTCAATGATGTTCGCATTCCATTTTGGAACACGAGAAATCAAATTCTGGAAAGTCATTAGATATTTTCCAGCTTCATCATTCTCAATACACAACTTCCACGATTCATTAAAAATAGACCTCATACCCTCTATAACTAAAGGTGTAAAAATACTAACTAGTCGGCTACACCATTCATTTCTAGATTCTTGTAGATTAGAGAGAACAAAATCGTCCATAGTTTATAGAAATCTCACATATTTTAATATACTAACACAAACGAACTCTCTCTTGGAACTCAATTGAGTTCTAACATAAGCTTCATCTACATAAATGATATATTATGTAAGGTAGTATTTTCGCGTAAAAATACAAAATTAAGCATATACATCATCAACATTTTTTCACACCGAAATTCTGATTTAATCTTATTAAAACACATTTGGATATTTGATTTATCAAATTCATCTATGTTTTCTAAACCGGATATATAATTCATTAAATCAATACACGAGTATCCGTTCTCATACAAGGTAATGCTTATATCCGAACATATCTTATTAGTGGAAATATCTATTTTATCAAGATATTCGCAAACCCACTTTGTTTTTCCTGTTTTATATTCATTTAAATTCATATTCTTATCTAATGTATATTGATGTAAATTCACAATTTTACCGTCTATAATATGCTCTGGAACATAAATCTCGCAAAAACGCGATACAATTGGGTTAAGTAATTTGTGTTTGTTCTCTACAACTATAAAAAATCGCGTATTAAAACTAAACTGTTCTATACAGCGTCGCAACGCTGATTGTGCGTCGTTGGTTAAACTATCTGCGTTATATAGAACAATTGTCTTGAATTTAACTCCAGTGGTTGATTGTAAATTCGCTTTTGCGAAAAATTTCAAGTCTTCGCGTATAAATTTAATACCCTTTCCGTGAGAACAATTTACGGACATTACGTTGCTCTTAATTTTGGATTTATCAGACTGATAAATTCTGTTCAAAAAATACTGGACTAACGTAGTTTTACCTGTTCCAGACGGACCGTGAAATATGATATTAGGTATTTGGTTAGAATTGTAAAAATACTCTAGTTTCTCCAGTATATTTTTCGGAAGCTCCATTACTCATATTTAGGTGATTATTTTATATTTATATATACTATATATTATATAATGGCTGAGAATGTGCCTATAATAAATGAACCTGAAAAAAAAGAAGAAGAAAAAAGTATATTTGACCGTGTATCAGAAGCGTTCACTCCAACAGAAACTACAGGTGATGAGGGTATAGGACCGTCAGTGGAAACTCCGTCAGTTTCAGTTTCTGAGATTACTCCCGACACGAGTCCTCCACCTAATCAAACCGCGGTTACACCAGAACCTAGCTCTTCGTTAGAAACTATTACCAGTGAAACTTCTACATCTATTTCCCCTCCTGTATTTGCGCCTCTTGATGCGAGTTCCATTACAAAAAAGAAACGCAAAAACAAGGCAAAGCGATGTAAGTGTCCTACAAAAAAGAAGAAACTGAATCAGAAATCAAATAAAAAATATCCACGATGTAGGGATAGAAGCAAACGTGATAATGTATCCAAAAAATGCAAATCAAAAATGAAATGCTCTAACGGATATAATCGCGATTCTTATACCGGCGCTTGTAAACCCAAATAAAACTATATATAATAATCTCATTATTATATATAATGAATTCATTAAGAACATATTTACTAGGAACTCCACAGCATAAATTCTATACGGACCAACATCGTATTCAAACATATGATTATGTTATTCAAAAACACAATGAATTGAGAACCCGCCCTACAATTCAAATGACTATGAAATCTGCATTGGAAAAAATGGACGAATTCATAGACCCAAGCGACCCAGATACTCAATCGGAGAACTCAATACACGCATATCAAACAGCAGAACGTATTCGCAACAAATACCCGGACGACAAAGAATTACAAATATGTGGTTTAATCCACGATTTAGGAAAGGTATTATTCAGTTTTGGCGAGCCGAGTATAGCTGTTGTTGGAGATACATATGTGGTAGGTTGTGAATTTCCGAAATCAATTGTATATTACGAAACAATGAAGGAGAACCCAGATTTCAATCACCCTATATATTCTGATAAAAATGGGGTATATACTCAGGGTTGTGGTATAGAAAACTTAAAAATATCATTCGGGCACGATGATTATTTGTATCACGTTCTCCAAAACAACGCCGGACATAAATTATCCATTAAATATCAAAACATAATTCGGTTTCATTCATTATATCCGTGGCATACAGGGAAAGATTATATGCATTTTATGAAAGAGGGCGATGAAATCATATTGAACGATGTTCTCAGTTTTAATCAATTTGACTTATATTCAAAAGAAGATGTTGAATTTGTTCTCACAGATGAAATTAAGAAGTATTACGAGAACCTACTCAACGAGTATTTTCCAATACCCTTAAATTGGTGAATCTTTCTTTACAATAGTCAATTGTTTTGTAAATATAAATCGTTCGTGATACATTGTGCGTCTCCGTAAATTACAAGATAGACAGGCAATTTCTACATTACCATTGTTGTGGCCTGATTCGTTTGAAATTCGTTCCAACGTCCATTGTTTAGGTTCTCTCACGTGTTCATATAACACCTGAATATGTTCCTTACAGTAATAACATTTCAACTGTGAAGATATTAACAATTGTAGAGTTGTTTGTAAATCTATAATCTTATCTGGTTCATACATATTTTTACATAGGTCTTGCGACTTATATCCGTTTAATTTCGTTTGAATTTGTTGTATCATCGTTTTGTAAATTGGATTATTGCTAGAATCGGTAGTTAATATCAAATACTGTTCTTCGGGACTATACACAGAACACCAATTATCGCGATTTGTGACTACGCGTATTTTCCTCTCTTTCACAGTTTCTATTGTTTTTGTCTTGTTTTTTATTGGAAGTTCTATCGTTTTCGTATCCATACCCTAATTATATATATAATAAAATGAGATAGAACGATTGTGCTATACTATAATAATATGACGGAAGAGAAAGTATACACAAATAAATATATTACAGCCACGTCTACTACCACCACATCAAATATGTCTAGTAGTAATCTAGATGAATTATTGGAAAGAGAAAAACAGAATAACAAGGCAGATTCGTGGAATAAATTAGATAAGACAGTCAAGACACAAGCGCTACACGCGTTTGCTGAGACTTATGGTAAGGATAATTCACTATCAGCAAAAGATGTAAAATCTTTGAAAATGTTTTTTAGTGATTGTTTAAAGACGAATAAATTAAATAAAACGAAAGATGTGAAATATGATAAAGATACACGAACTATATTAAGCGTTCCGGCGCTTTCATACAATACAACCAATCATAATTATACATTGAAGAATACAGATGCGAAGCGTGTTTCAACATTAAAGTCTCTAACACCAAAACGGTCGGACAAAATTGAAACACAAGAACCGATATAGAGTTTATTATATTTTAACTATATAATAAAATAAAAAGATAAATATGGAATTTTCAGACGAAGAAAACCAAGACGTAAGTTCAGATGAAGAAATAATGGATATGGAAATAGACGATGATGAATATAATGAATTAGAAAATACCATATACGAACTCATACACGAGAAAATAAATGAAAACCCATTAATGTATTCAGACCCATATTTCCACGAAAAAATAATAGACGATATACACGAACTACTATATGATGAATGGGAAGATGCAAAAATTATCAACCAAGGTGAGAACATTTACGATTATATATCACAAATATCAGAAAACTTCTTTGAATTATATTATCCACCTCGTTCAAGTGTAAATTCAGATGTCTTCGTAAATATAGATATTGATAAAATTACACAAACGATTGAACTGCTTAAAAGTCTTCCTCAGCCGGCCCAAAAAACATTGGAATGGTATCAATATCGCCATAATATGTTGACTGCTTTTAACATATGGAAGGTGTTCTCTACGGAATCACAAAGAAACAGTCTTATCTATGATAAATGTAAACAATTCAATCCGAATATATCGGAACGTAATAATTGGTATACCGGAGGTTCTCTACAATGGGGGGTTCTCTATGAATCTGTATCAATTATGATATACGAGAATAAATATAATACACGAGTTGCGGATTTTGGTTCAATACAACATCAAACGTATGAATGTATAGGAGCATCACCCGATGGTATTAATGTGGACCCTACATCAAAACGTTATGGACGAATGGTAGAAGTGAAGAACATTGTGAATCGTGATATTACTGATAAACCAAAGGAAGATTATTGGATTCAAATGCAAATACAAATGGATACGTGTAATTTGGACGAATGTGATTTTATTGAAACGCGTTTTAAGGAATATGAGTCAGAGACAGATTACTCGGAGGATACAGAACAAGAATGGAAAGGTATAATTTTGTGTTTTGTATATCGTGATACATTAAACACAAATCCATTATATAAATATATGCCTTTTGGATTAACTATACCTCACGAAGAATGGATTGCGAATACAAAAGATGAATTAAAAGATACGATGATATTATATAAAGCGACATATTGGTATTTAGATGAATTCTCTTGTATTTTAGTAAAACGAAATCGCCTATGGTTTCAAGCAGCACTTCCTAAAATTTTAGATACGTGGGATACGATATTGAAAGAACGTGAGACAGGATACGAACATAGAGCACCTAAAAAAAGAAATTGCGAGTTGAACGTTGTAAAACCTATATGTTTACTCAAATTAGACCACGACTAAAATATTTATATAATATAACTATGCCGAAGAAATATGAGATGCGTGTAATACATACGTATAAAGATGCATACGAAATAGGTTCAAAGTATATAAACAATATAGGGAAACGAAGTGATATACCACATTTATCAGATAATACAACAATCAAATATCCTATACAATTAAATGATGCGAAATGGGAGATGACTACCGAATCATTAAGTAATACACTTCATTATATATTAGATTTTTTACATCATCAATGCTATATGTTATGTATAAATGATAATAATGTTCTCTTGTGTAAATTAGACGCACAGACTACGGCACCTGTATTCAAGGAGGTTTTGACGAATAGTATTGATGAACGACAATTATATAACAACACAATTATGAATCATCGCCAGTATAATACAATAAGAGAAACGGTAAATAAAAACATAGATAATATGCGTGTAATGCAATGTGTAGTGAAACCGTTCTCTGAAACTAGTAAAGTAGAGAACAACGAATATTTAGATTTGATTCGCGGATTGAATTTACCGAATGGCGTTTTTATATTGAACCTTACAGATGCCGTTATATTGAGAAATGATGGTAAATCACCGTTTACTATGGTGACGGGAAAGACTGATTTAGGAGAATATAATTACACAAAACATCTTCCAATATTAAGTATATCTGGACAACGCAATTATTTAGATATTCCTATACCGAACTATGACGATGTAATGTTTGTATTGAAATATCCTCACAAATACGGTGTTGGAAATACGAATCCGGACCCGAATTATATTACAAGATGGGAGGATAAACCATATGAGAAAGCTGTTTTTCGCGGTGGTCCAACTGGTTGTGGATATACAGAAAAAACAAATATGCGAATTAAAATTGCAAAGATGAAATCCAGTTTATTGGACGCGAAATTAACAAATAAAGATGGAAACAATGTTGATTCAAAAGCAATTAAATTTGACCCAAAATACGGAATTGGTTCAATGAATACTAATATAGGTATGTCTGGTAATTTTCTAACTATGGCAGACCAAAGTAAATATAAATATATTATTCATATTGATGGAAATGTTAATGCATATCGTATGCTTTCTACTATGTTGACTGGTTCTCTTATTTTACGTGTAACCAGTCAATATACATCGTGGGTAGACCATATGATACAACATAAAGTTCATTACATACCAGTCAAGGCGGACTTATCGGATTTATTAGATGTCATTCGTTGGTGTAAAAAGAATGATGATAAATGTATAGAAATCGCTAAGAATGGAATGGAATTTGCTCGGTCAATATTATCAAAAAAGTATATCCAAACATATTTACAAAATGCTTTATGGACGTTAAGCGAACATAAACCAGTTGCTATTATGGACGAAAAGGCACCACAAAAACTTAGAAAAACACAAAAATTAACACCAACTAAAAACAACCGAACAAAGAAGATAGAAATGATTCTACAAAAAGGCACTGTAAAGAAACAAGCAAGAGATGCTGTAAAGAAAGAAAAAGAAGCAATTAAAGAGGCCGTAAAACAAGCGAAAGAAGCTGAAAAGGAAGCCGTAAAACAAGCGAAAGAAGCTGAAAAGGAAGCCGTAAAACAAGCGAAGGAAGCCGTAAAACAAGCGAAGGAAGCCGAAAAGGAAGCTATAAAACAAGCGAAGGAAGCTGAAAAGGAAATCGCGAAACAGGCTAAGGCGTCCGAATATGAATATATAGAATTACAACCAGAACAGAAAAAATGTCCGAAAGGGTTCTCTGCTGTGATGGTAAATGGCGTAAAAATGTGTCGCAGGAAGAAGGAATAATCATTCATAAACAACTGAGTCTATTGTTTTTCTATCACATAATCTCCCGTTATGCAAATAGGAGAATATTTCACAAATCATATCATCACATAATATCTGTTTCAATAGCCTAGCACGTAAGCGAAAACGACATATTTGGTCGGGAATCAAATATGTAGTCTCACACAAATATACAAACTGTTTTATTATCGAGTTGTCCGGCATTGTATGGGTCAATTCATAGAAATCTAGAATACAATCTTTCAATCCCAAATCAAATAAACAAAGAAGCCGTTTGTATATTTTACTTATATTTTCCATTTCATATTCAGACAATAGCATATCTCTCATATGTTTTTGTGTTTGCTCCAATAATCCCAACTGATATTCACCTGTCGTATTTGGAGAACGTTCATATATATAACGACGAACATCACGAGGAGTCCCTGTATGGTCTGATAATAGTTTATAATATGCAGACTTACGCTTACGTTCCAAATGTATTTCTTGTATAATTTTAGGGTCTTTTTCATACAATAATTTTATTTCATCATTAAGACAGTCAATTTCATATTCATATATACGTCGGTTACGGTCAGCTATTTTGTATGTTGTATCTCTAAGTCGGTAATATAAATCTATATGTGTTTTTAAATGTATCTGCGTCTTAGAACTCTGTCTGCTATAACGTAGCTGTTTTTCCGCATTACTAACTCTTGCTTCTGCTTTATTGACTAGGTCTCGTGTCGCAAGATATTGTTCTTGTCGTTTTTGTTCTATTATTTGACGCAGTTCACGTTCTCTTGAAGCTGTATATATGGTTTCCATATTATTTGTAATTAATATATTATATACGTTATATTTACAAATCAATTTTTACAAAACAATATAGAATTTTGTGAATAGATATTATAGAAAGTAATGTCCTCTCCTAATTCAATTATGGAGCAAGAAATGCGGGTAACTAAACGTAATGGAGAGCTTATGACTGTTGAATTTGATAAGATTCTCCGGCGTTTGAAGATTCTTGGAAATGAAGCCGGTATTAAGATAAATTATACTTCACTCGCAATGAAGGTTATAGACCAATTATTTGATGGTATTTCTACAGCGAAGATTGATGAATTAAGTGCGGAACAATGTGCTTCTATGGCGTCTACTCATTATGATTATAATACTCTAGCGGGACGGATTGTTGTATCAAACCATCATAAAAATACGAATCCGTCATTTAGGTCTGTTATGACTGAATTATATAATTTTACGGATAAACACGGGAAGCAATCACCCCTTGTAAGTAATGAACTATATCAGGTAATATCCAATGATACTGACGGTGAATTAGATAAACTATGTGATTTTTCACGTGATTATTTGATTGATTATTTTGGATTCAAGACACTTGAACGAGCATATTTAATGAAAATGAATGGTAAGACTGTTGAGCGTCCTCAGCATATGTGGTTGCGTGTCGCAATCGGTATTCACGGTTCTGATTTAGAATCAGTTAAGGAAACATATGAATATATGTCGCGCAAGTATTTCACACACGCAACTCCAACGCTTTTTAATGCGGGCACACCTCACCCACAGCTAAGTTCGTGTTTTTTACAGGCAATGGAAAACGATAGTGTAGATGGAATTTACAATACTCTTAAGGATTGTGCTATGATTTCCAAGTGGGCTGGGGGGATAGGATTACACATTCATAATATTCGTGCATCAGGAAGTCATATCCGCGGAACAAATGGAACTTCTAATGGTATTGTTCCTATGCTAAAGGTTTTTAATAACACTGCTAAATATATCGACCAATGTGTTCATCCGGAAACTATTATTTATACTACACACGGGCCAAAACAAATACAAAATTGTTCGGTTGGCGAAACCGCTATTTATAACTTGGCTGGTGATGCCGAAGTAATTAAAGATGTATTAGAACACCCGTATGATGGCGAGACATTAATTATTAAAACACAACATTCTATAGTTCCACTTCAAATTACACCCGAACACCCAGTATATGTGTTGCGCGGTCAGAATGATACAACAGACTATAGTCTTATTACGAAACATATTGAAAATAAACATATTGGTTATGAATGGATTGATGCGAAAGATTTGAATGTAAATGATATGATTGTTTATCCGATTCCAAAATATAACTGTGATAATCATAATATTACAAACGACGATTGTTATATGTATGGTATAATGCTTAGTGATGGTTATTTAGAGGAAACGAGCGGACACCTTAGCATACACAATATAAACAAATCTTATATTCGTGAATTCGCTGAAAAGTATTTCACCGAAAAGATTGTTGATTTTCGCGTAAGTGTAGATAATAATACAACTCATGTTAATTGGAATAGGTCAGTCCATTTACCATTTAGATATAATGATATATATGATGAGAATAAATCAAAGCGTATTCATCACAAGTGGTTAAATTTACCAATTGAAAAAAGTATGTATATCCTAAAAGGATTGATAGATACAGACGGTTATAGTGACGACGAATTAATATTTAACAACACATCATTAAATTTAATAGAATCAGTGCGGTTTTTGTGTATGAAAATGGGTGCACTCACCAGCGGTTATATTCTAGAAAACAATACAATATCATATTGTCTATGTATACCTAGAACACCCGATATATGTAAATTATTTGGACTGAAATATAACGACAAACAGTCTTTCAAATTCTTCCGACAAGGTGATTTTATGATGACACGTATTCAGAATATTGAGAAAGTAGCATATACGGGTGTTTTATACGATTTACAAATGACCGTTCAGCATAATTACTTAATTCACAATGGATTAGTTCATAATGGCGGAGGACGTCGTAATGGTAGTTTTGCGATTTACTTGGAACCGTGGCATGCGGACGTTGAAATGTTCCTTCAAATGAGAAAGAATCACGGAGACGAAGAATTAAAAGCACGAGATTTATTTTATGCGATGTGGATTCCAGACCTATTTATGGAGCGCGTGAAACAGAATGGTAAATGGACTCTAATGTGTCCGGACGAGTGTCCCGGGCTTGCGGAAGTATATGGCGACGAATTTGTAGCATTGTATACGAAATACGAAACGGAAGGTAAGGGACGTAATACTGTAAATGCGCGTGATATTTGGTTTCAGATTTTGGACGCTCAGATGGAAACAGGAACACCATATATATTGTTTAAGGACGCGTGTAATAAAAAATCAAATCAGAACAATATCGGCACAATAAAGTCCAGTAATTTATGCACGGAGATAGTTCAGTTCTCAGATGAAAATGAAACAGCAGTTTGTAATTTGGCGAGTATTGCACTTCCAACCTTTGTAGATGCGAATGGCGTGATGAATTACAAAGAGCTTCACAAAGTATCAAAGATAGTAACTAACAATCTAAATCGTGTAATAGATATAAATTATTATCCAATTGAAAAAGCAAGACGCAGTAATTTCCGTCATAGACCAGTTGGTCTTGGAGTGCAAGGACTTGCTGATGTATTTATGTTAATGGGAATTCCGTTTCATAGCGACGAAGCTAAAATGATAAACAAACAGATTTTTGAAACAATTTATCATGCAGCCTTAGAGAAGTCGTGTGAACTAGCACAGCGTGATGGTCCATATGAAACGTTCACTGGGTCTCCTGCAAGTAAGGGTATTCTACAATTTGATATGTGGAATGTGGACCCCACAAACGAACGTTATAATTGGACGGAGCTTAAACATAAGATTATGACTCACGGGCTTCGTAATTCATTATTGATGGCGCCTATGCCAACCGCATCAACATCGCAGATTTTGGGATACAATGAATGTATTGAACCAATTACAAGTAATATTTATAGCCGAAGGACATTGGCGGGTGAATTTATAATCACTAACAGATATTTGATGAGTGACCTTATGAAATTGGATTTATGGAATGAGAAAATTAAAAACAATATCATTGCGAACAATGGTAGCGTTCAACATATAGAAGCAATCCCACAGGAAATTCGCGATAAATACAAAACTGTATGGGAACTACCTATGAAACATTTGATTGATATGTCTGCAGACCGCGGAGCATATATTTGCCAGAGCCAGAGCTTGAATTTATGGTTAGAGGACCCGAATTACAATACATTAACATCAATGCATTTCTATTCTTGGTCTAAAGGATTGAAAACTGGAATCTATTATTTGAGGCGCAGAGCGAGACATCAAGCACAGAAATTCACAATTGAACCGGAGCGTCAAGGAGGTGATTGTGAAATGTGCGGAGCTTAATATTTCATCGTAAAATATTTGATGGACTCGTATTAAACAATTGATTTTTTGCGTGTAGAATATAAACTTGATTATCTTCGCTTTTTTTCAAAAAACCATTAATAACCGACCAATCTGCGGACATATTCATATTATCTTTAGTTGACGCGTTTGTAGAAACAAAAATATCCTTATACACGGCTGTATTTGGGTATGTTGTTTTATAATACGCATCAATACATATTTTTTTCAATGTTGCAGAATACATTTTCAAATTAGTATAAATATAAATATAATCAGTGTATTCGTATATTTTATTTAAAACACTCATTATTTTATTTCTATTTTTATCATATTCTTCAATTAATGGTGAAGTGGTAACAGTTTCACCTAAGAACGTCAATGACGATTGTTGTTTATCACAATCACTATTACATATGATATTTATACTATCCCAAGTTTTATTATAATTATCTAAATATACGGGTATAATATCACACATTTCTTTAGTTCGTATAAACTTAATTTTAACACCTCGTTTTATACACGAATACAATTGACTTTTGGAAATACCATATTCAACAAATACTAAATGAGTCATTTATATATAATAACTATATTTATTTTACATAATATATGTATGTATTTATTATGTAATATAGCATTTACTTCTTTAATAATTCCAGAGCATTATCAAGCATATCATTAACCTTCTTCATTTCGCGGTTATTGACTAAATGCGAAACAGCATTGTTCTGTTTCTGTATCGCAGTCAGCAACATGCAAAGTGTCTCCTTCGTGTTGTCGCAAGACGACTCCTTCGGCTTCAATAAATCAAGAACTTTATCTAAAAGAGACGGCTCCGGCTTGCAAACATTGACTACCATATTTACATCATCATCATCAGAATCATCAGAATCATCATCAACCTCGTCATTCTTTACTTCAACCTTAACTTCCTCCTTCACCTCCTCTTTCTCAACCTTGGGGCTGACTGCCGGACGAATGGCGTTCTTCGCAACATTAATCTCCGCATTGTATTTATCAATCGTAACCTTAGCCTTAGCAAGGTCCGCCTTAGCATCACGAATCCACTGAGCGTTGGTAGTTAATTCCTCAGTATTCTCGTCAATGCTGTCCTCTAAATCAGCAATATCAGAATCAAGGTCAGCAGCTAAAACAGTCTTGATGTCGTGCTTAAGCTCCTTAATCTGGTCCTCAAGCTCACTGTTCGCATCTTCCTTCACCAAAATTTCATCAGTGACTGTGCTCATTTCATTGGTAATAGTTTCAATGGTGGCCTCAACCTCATCAATCTTATTAACAATAGCATTCTTCGCAGTAGTAATCTCAGCACGCTTGGTTACACGAGTGGTCTTCGCGGTCTCATAATCATCTAAGTAAGCTGTCTCATTTGTCCTGTCCGGAGTTAATCCCGAATCAGCCTTAATATCATTGATGCCCTTCTCCCTCTTCCACTTCAACTTTTTCACATTCATATCAGATTCAGCCTTAGCTAAATCAGTCTTCGCCTTATTATAGGCAGTCCGCAATGTCCTCATTGCGGACTT
>JACCDO011865098.1_pt1 | contig 16657 bp, 17 predicted proteins | sample 7446101 | NCBI WGS metagenome assembly JACCDO01 (sample SAMN15323440, study PRJNA562643) | freshwater metagenome | isolation source: river surface water | place: USA:Blue River Watershed | collected 2017-08-16 | reverse complement strand
TGTTTTAGAAGTAAGATCTTTGGTAAGTCTTTTGGTAAATCTAGCATGCAAGCCAATAGTTTGAACTTGCTCAAGAGATTTTATCAGTTCATCTTGTGGGATCATTGCTGAAATAGAATCAACTACTATGACTCCATATTCTCCTGACTCCACCATAAACTTCAATAACTCTCCATATTTTTCAGCAGAGCCAACATTTTCAACAAGTACAAGTTGGGAAGTATTTACTCCGCATGACAAAGCTCTTATTGGATAATATGAATTCTCAATGTTAAAGAATGCACATTTTTTTCCCATTTTTTGAGCTTGGCCAATCAGTTTGTAACCAAGCCAAGTCTTTCCAGATTGTGATTCTCCGCAGAATTCAACCAATGTTCCACAAGGTATTCCCATACCAGCTCCTAAGAGAGAGTCAACATCAAAGACTCCAGTGGAAATGAATTCAAGATCTTCAATATCACCAGTCTTGATGCACTTGTCATCAATGCCCAGTGATTTCATTTTTTGTTTTAATAATCGTAATTGATCTTTTTCAATTACATCAGATAAGCTATCTTTGCTCATGTTTGTTTTTTCCTTTCAATTGATAAATTGGTAAGGGGGCAGTTTACACTACCCCCTGAGAATCTAATCGTTCATCCAACCAATAGATTCTTCATCATCGTCATCATCCTCAACAGCAACTGGAGCAGGAGCAGCCTTCTTAGCTGGCTTTACAACTACAGGCTCATCATCATCTTCTTCTACTGGAGGAGCAAGCTTTGGCTTCTTTACAACATATGCAGCTTCGATAGCTGGTTCAATCTCTTCATCATCAAACTTCTTCTTAGGCTCAGCTTGAATTGTTTCAGTTTCAACCTTCAACACTGAAGGCTTGAAAATCTTATGAAGAGGGTAACCATAGGAGTAGAAATCTTCCCATTCAGGCATATATGGATCGTTCTTCGATGCCTTATTATACAAAGCTCTTTCTTCAGCCAAATCAGATGCTTCAGGTTCTCCAGCTTTGCGTAAAAGCTCCATCATATCATCTGTGATATGAGTGGATTTAGGGTCAAAAGAAACACTGTATTCAACTGACTTAGGACCTTCAAGCCCAGTTGCTTCAGCTGTGATTCTGACACAAGGAGAAGTTCTTGTGCCAAAGTGCTTTGGATCATCTTCATCCAAGTCTTCATTGTTGTAGCGGTCAACTTGTTCCTTAGCAATAGCCTTGAAGATAGACTTACCCTTCTTCAAAATCTTGACAACCCAAGTACCATCGTCTTGCTTTTCAAAGCAGTTTTGTGCATACTGTGTGGTTGAGATATAGCCAAGCTTAGCCCAAGGACAGTTTGCTGGATCGTCTTCACCAATACGATTGAATGACTTGTTTAAGTCAGCATCAGGAAATGGAACACGAACAGTCTTGCCACGAAGCGCTGGATCATTGTTAGGATTAGGAACATATTTCTTGTCGATGTACTCGGTGAATGAATAAGGATCACCAACAAGCTTCAGCTTGCGTACAACCTTCTTTTGTTCCTTGACAGAAAGATTCACAAGAATCTCGGAGAACTTTGGAAAAGAATTGGAAGTGGTTCTCACTGGAGAACTGGCCAGCATCTGAGATGCTGAAACGCGATTTCTACTAATCATTTTACTAACCTTTCAGGGGGAGCTTCGTCCCGCTTTCTTCAATATATCATAAAAAATGGCTGATGCAAGAATGAGATTATCTTAATCTACTATTTCTTGTTCTTATTTCAGCACTACTATTAATTTTCTGCAAATGAGGCATTTTGTCCTTTGTAAGCATTGCAGAGAAACCCTCATTACTAAAGGTTGAATTGATTCTTGCAAGAGCTTGATGCTCTCTTAATAATCTGTCCATTTGACTTGCAGCAAACTCAATATTTTTGAGTACAGCTTCAAGATAAACTAATAATCTTTTAGCATGAGTAGTAGCTACAGAAAATGGATGAACAGTAAATGAAGCTATACCATTCTTGTCAACTGCTGTTCCAGCAGCTAGTTTTGTAGCCATTTCCTTTAGGGTTTTTTGTGCTTGAGACAACATTTCATGATGTGCGTACACAACATTAATGAGCTCGGTTATTCTATTTCTATACTGCACTTGTAAAGAATAGAATATTGTGTAGGATTCAAAATCAAATTGGTCTCTTGATGGAATGCCAATATTCCATTGAGCCACTTCTTTTCTGATTGCCATTTCATCATAAACAGGCAAGCTATTAATATTTTCTTGCCATATTTCAACTTCAACAGCAAATGACTCTTCAGTGATTCCTTTGAGTCTTTTCACAATATCTTTTGTGAAATTTGGATCTCTCCAATTGAGTTTGTCCTGAACTGGTCCCCAGTCAAGTTCAGCAACAATTACTTCAATTTCGTCATCTTCTTCTAGAGATTCGTCTTCTAAATCATCATTAAAATTCATTGTTGCCCTCAATCAAATAAGTCATCACTTAAGAGTTTTCCTAAGTTTGGTTTCTTAGATTCTACCTCAGAAGTTTTTTTAATGCTATCAAGTTTAGACATTGATAAAGAATTTTTCTCTTCAAGTCTTTTCATTTTCAAAGCTAGTTTTTCTTTAGCATTTCTAGTTTCTACAATACTATCCCAATGAGCCATAAAATCTTCAACATATGTAAAGCTATGAGTTTCTTCTAAGCAATCTAATGCACAAGCTTCAGCTAATGATTGAACTGTCAATCTGTTAGGCCTAGCTCTTGTAGCAAAATCTTCCAAGCTTTCATAGGGCTGGTTATTTACAATATCATCTGCTCTTGAGCCAACATTTTTAATTGATGATAGAGGTAATAAAATTTGACCTTGTTTATTTACTGATGTTTCAATACTTGACTCATTGATATTAGGCTCTTTTACTACAATCTTGTCATCGTTACACTCACGTAATAAAATGGCAAGCTTATCTTCATCTAGTCTATCAATTTGAATACAAGCAGCTAACCATTCTGACGGATAATAGCAGCGTAAGTATGCTGTGTAATATGAGAGAAGTGCATATGAGCAAGCATGGGATCTATTAAAAGCATATCCTCCAAACTTAGCCATCAAAGCTAATACTTCATCTACTACTTCTTCAGAAATGCCTCTATCTAGGCTTTTAGTTTTGAAAAGATTGCAAGCTTCATCAAAATCCTTACCTGATTTTTTAGAAATAGCTTTTCTTAATTTGTCAACTTCAGCCCAACTAAAGTTTGCCATATCACGAGCTAAGAACATGGCTTGCTCTTGATAAACCATAATCCCATATGTAACTGCTAGATGGTTTTCAATAATAGGGTGAGCATATTGAACTAATTCAGGATTCTTTTTACCTGCAGCATACTGTGGAATAAATTCCATAGGACCTGGACGATATAAAGCAGCCACAGCAATCAAGTCTTCAATATTAGAAGCATTTACTTCCTTGAGAGCCTGTTGCATACCCCTTGAAGCGAATTGAAATACTGATGCTGTTTTGCCCCGTGCATAAATATTCTTAAAAATCTTTGGATCTTCCAAATCAATTTTCTTGAAGTCTATATCTTTATTATGAAGTCGTTTGATATGCTGCAAACATAGTGAAATTTGCTGGAAAGCAGCTAAGCCCAAAAAGTCATACTTAACTAATCCCATTCTTTCGACATTTTTCATGTCATAAGCAGAACACAAGTTGCCTTTTGAATTCTCAATAGGTGTATGAAGATAAACTGGTTCAGATGAAACAAGAACACCACTAGCATGAACACCGAAGTTTGAAATAGTCCCTACAAGATGAATTGCATTATCAATCTCTGATTTCCATGTCTTATGATATTGAGCAAACTCAGGACTTTCAGCTATTGTGTCTTCAATAGTAGAGCCTGGTTTTTTGGAAATCAATGCTGAAATTTTAAGTGCTTCATTATGATAAGTTTCAGGATATTTTTCTTGAAATCTTGATGAAGCTTTTAAGCATCCCACAACAGCAGCTTTAGCACCATATCTACCCCAAGTACCAATTTGAGCTACCTTATCTTCACCAAAACGCTCTTTGGTCCATTCAATAACATCTGCTCTTTTAGAATCATCAATGTCAGTATCAACATCGGGGAGAGCAGCAATCTTAGAAACCTTGAGTGGTTGTTCTGGTAATGAACTAGTGATACCCATAATCACCAAAGTCCACAATTGGCAATCATTAGTTTTTACTTTGATACCAAGTTTGAACAATGTGTAAATGTATGCAGATAAACCTTGATTTTCAAGCACCCAAAGCTCTTTTTCTATGGTAGGTTCAAACTCAAGATAATCAGGATTGTTGACAAGCCAAGCTTTTGCATACTTTCTTATCTTTTTTGAACACGCAAAGTTGTCCAAATGATTGTATTTTTCACGCCATTCAGAAACAGGAAGTTCTGAAATATCAATCTTGTACTGGGTTCCACGTCCAGGGTTTAAGAATCTTTCAAACATAAGATTCCAACGTACTGGATCTACATTACAAACTTCCAGGCAGTAATTAACAAGAGAACCAACACCTGAACCTCTGATACCAAAATTGATTTTCTTGCCCTTCATAAATTCAACCATTTCGCGTTGAATCAAGAAGTAGTCAGTAACACCCATATACCAGATTTGTGTTAGTTCGGAATACAATCTCCTTATATATTTTTTATCATTGCCATAACCAGCAATTTTTAGGCCATTTATGCAAAGAAATGCAAGATAAGCCTCATTAGCATTATGATATGGTAATTTAGATTTCCAAAATCTTAAGAATTCAGAATCATTTGTTGGCACATTAGCTTTAGGTAAAAGGTGAGGTACATCAAGCTTGAAATAATCTTCCACCATTTCAGAAATGTGAACTGTATTTTTTAAAGCTTCAGGCACAGTGGAAAATATCTTATTCATTTCATCAAATGACTTAAGATAAAACTGGTGAGAAGAATAAGCTTCTTTCTTTCCACCTTTCTTTTCAGTGCCATTTCTAGCATCACGTTGATCTCTCATTTGGATAAGAACATCATGAAGCTCCCAATCAACTTTATCCAAATAATGAACATCATTTGAAGCTACCAAGGGAACATCAAAAGTATTTGAAAGATCCAGAAGATGCTGCATATTATTCTTTTGTTCTTCAATACCATGATATTGAAGCTCTATGAAATATCTATCATCAAAAACATCCTTGAATCTTTTGACTACGCTTTGAGACTTTTCATAGTCTTCTTTCATAAGAGCTTGATTAACTTCTGAAGCTAAACAGCCTGAAAGAGCAATAACACCTTCAGAATGTTTTTCAATACAGCCCCAGTCAACACGAGGAGAATAATAAAAAGCATCGACATCATTACCTAGTGCAGATAACGAAAGAAGATTTTTATAGCCCACTTCATTTTGTGCTAGTAATGTCAGGTGATTAAGCTTTTGTCTTCTACCATCTTCTGTTTTAGATTTATCGAATCTATCAGGACAGGTATATACTTCTATGCCTACAATTGGCTTTATAGGATCAGTGGTACCAGCAGTTTTGCAAGCTTCAACAAACTCAACAGCTCCACCCATTTTCCCATGGTCTGTTATTGCTGTAGCTCTAAAACCAAGCTCTCTAGCTTTAGTAGCATAAGCTTTTGGTGATGGCAATGCATCTTGAATTGAATAATGTGTATGTGCATGTAAATGCACGAAATCTTTGTTATTGCACATATTTTCCTCTTAGTAAGCCCCGTGGTTAACAGTCATAAACTTACTTATGATAGGTTTTTCGGTAAGAAACAATTTCAAAATGAGAAGTACTTACTTTATCATCTTTTATATGATAACGTCTTTCTTTCATTTTTTCAAGTATTCTCTTATCATTACGCTTCAAAATTTGTGGCCTCATCTTGTATGGCAGCCTTTCTAAATTTATTAGCTCATAAGAATTTGGCGCTTGCTTAATTAAGGCCAAAGTATCATTGTGTTTTATAATTCTACAGGCATGCGGCTCAAGCTCACCTTCGCATTGGATTAACTTTGAAAGTATTCTCCTGTCATCATTTTCTAAGATCAATTTATAGTTAGCTCTGATATTTATAAATGGTGAATCTTGTAATAAATTTCTTATTGAGCTTTCAGAAAGGCCTGTATTTGACATCAAGCTTGCTATACTTAGAGGTTTATTTTCTTCATATCTTCCAGCTACAATGGACAGTAATAAGGTCTTGATGAATTTGCTATTTGTAACACCATGAGAATTAAGTAAATTAATGTTTACTTTCACTGGTTTTGATTTTGCTATGTCAGGTTGAAATCGCTCTATAACTTTATTTATTGATAAAAGCGCAATTTTTCTGGAGCCATTCTTACCAAATGGTTTTCTCCAATATTTGTCAATTCCTTTTTCAATTTTAGTATATACAAAAGTGGATTTCAGCCCTAAACTTTTTGATGCAATGTTAAGTAATTCTTTCAAGTCTATGATACCATTGCCATTTAAGTCAATGTTTTTTGATATAAGCCATATAACAAAAACATCTTCTTCCTTGTGTTTCAAGGCAGAAGATGCTAATTCTGGATTGATAATAATAAACTTATTCATCTTGGAAGATGTTTGAGAGTCTAGACATTTCTCTTTCGACTCCAGATCTAATGATAAATTTGTCAACTTCCTCATCCTCAAGTTCAGGATATGATGCTTTCAATATTGTTTGCACCAAATGAAACTTTTTAGCTGCAACACCTTTGATAATAACATTTACTGAAATTTCTTCAGGTGGATCTTGCAATGTAGTAAAGATTTTGTCCATTATATCATTGTGATTGATGTTGTCCATTTAATGATTGAATCCTTTCTCTAGATTCTTTTGCAAACGAATTCCAAATTTTCAATATGTTTTTGTGATTTTGATTTTGAATGTTTTCTTCAATCTTCTTATAGATTTCTTCAGTCCAATTTAGTTCGGAAAGCGCAAAATCTGATTTTCTTTCATGCTTTTTTGTTCTTTCAGCCAATGCGATCAAGAATGCATGTTCAGAGAGACCACCAGGAAAATCTGATGAGTTTTCTTTAGCTAAATAGTCCTTAATAGATGAAGACAATTCTCTGATGATATATTTTATATCTAAGTTTACTGTTTCTATTTCTAAACCAGCAAATACAGAAAGTTTTTGGATAGACTCTATAAAAGATAGCCCTTCAACATTCTGCACCAGAGAAATAATGTCACCAGTTGCTCCACATCCAAAACAATTGTATTTATTGTTAGCTTTATGCACACCAAAAGATGGAGAATTGTCATCATGGTTTGGCAATGGGCAGTTAGTATTCGCCCATTCTGAGTGACCAGGAACAATGAAATAGGAGTCATATTCTGACTCCATATAATCAAGGATACTAACATTAGCCATTAAGTGGTCTATGTATTGTCTTGTTATTTTTTGTTTCACGAAAGGTTTGTCCAATCAGCAAAATCAATTTCTTCATCTACAAACATATTTACTGGTATATCATCTTCATCTTCAATCTTTATATTTTCAGATGTTGGTCTATTGATTGGTGTTTTGCCATCAGTTTTGACAAGTGCAGTATTGTCCTTCTTAGTAGAAGTTACATTAGCCCCATTGTCAATTAAATGCATAGCAAGAATAGTTTCTTGTTCAGTTGGATCGAGCTCTCTTACTTTATTAAACTCAGGGTCCATTGCTACTGGAAAAGGTTTGAAATAAGCATCTCTCATTTTTACAGGATGCAAAATACAATAATTCTTCTCACGATTAGGCTCCATAGCAATAGCATAAGTACATAAGTGAAGCAAAACCTGTCCACCTGAAGCTGCAGCTTGGTCATATGACATAAACTTATTAGCTTCTTTTTGCTTTCTTGCATCTCTAATAGTTTCGCGGTTAATCTGCTGTGCTGTGATGATAGGTATGTTGTATCTTTTAGCCATTTTAAAAAGCTCAGTGATAGCTTTAGATTGAAGCTCCCAATCCTTAGAACCATTTGGAGCATTTCTTACTGTCATGTTACCAATATAGTCAACCACTAAAAGGTCTGGTTTGCCTTTAGTAGCAATCAAGTCTCTAATACGAGTATCAATATATTCAGGCGTTGGGTCTTCCATATTGACATCATATTCAAAATATGCTTTTTCAGGGTCATATAATCCATCAGTAATATTCTTAACTTCATCTGGGCTAAGATTATTATCTTTTAATTGGCTGTAAGGAATCTCAAATGAAAGAGAAATATGTCTAAGTAAACAAAGCCAAGAGTTCATTTCAAAAGACATATATAATACATTTTTATTGCATTGTTTGTTAGCATGCATAGCAGCATTGAGCATCATTACACTCTTACCACCCGAGGATGGAGCTAAGAATACAATAATCTGTCCTGGAAGCCATCCAAATGTTTTTGAATCAATATTTGATAAACCACAGTTAATGCCTTTGTAAAGTTCAGGCTGATAGAAACGCTTATCAAATTCTTCTTTGAAGAATGAAGCAGATTGGTTAGCATCAAAGTTGTGTCTGTCAGCAGAAATCTCATTCTTCTCATTAGATATGGTTTCAAGTCCCTTAGTCAAAATATCTAGGGATGAATCTAATTTGCCATCATCATATGTAGCGCTTACTTCGGTAAGCATGTCAGAAAAAAGTTTATTGCAGTGCTTGTTCTTTAGTAAAGAAACAATTTCATGGAAATCGTTATCATCTACATCTAAATCTGACACTTCTGACCATAGGGTGATGAGTTTTGCTTTACTTCTTTCCTTGACATTATGTTCAATCATTTTGCTTTCAAGAACATAAGATGTAAGTAAACTACCACCACTTGATTTATAATAATCAGCAATCAGCTTATATAAAGCATTGGTGTAAGATATCTTGTCATTTTCAGAAATATAATCAAAATGTTCAGCACTTACATGGCGTGTAAGAAGCTTTTCCATACTTTTAGCATTTCTGGTGATATGCGCTAATGTGAGCATTTCAAGCTCTAATTTGTCATATTTCATGATTTCTTTATAGCATGTGGCAAGCGAATTGACAAGCAGTTAGAGATTAAACTTTGCCATCCTGAACTGTTTGATATCTTTTCAATATCACCATTTCCAAATAGCATATAAGGCTTTCCTGAGTTTAATCTAGCCTTACTTATCCTGTCAAGCTGCAAAGTTAAATATGGATTTGTGATGTTGAAATTTTCTATTCCATCTATGCAGATGAAATCTATATTCTTAAGCTCTTCTACAATTTCGTCCAATTCTTTTTTCTTGTCAAAATCTGTAAGCAGTTGCACAATATCTGTCCAATCATAATATTTTGCAGTAAGACTTTTTCTTATTGCAGATTGGACTAAAACACTAGCAATGAATGTTTTTCCTGAACCACTTGCACCTAAGAAACAAATGCTATGCAAATTTGTTCTAATATTAATTGAGTGAACAATTCTGGGCGAATTTCCATTGCAAATATTTGCAAGATGCTTTTCATAGGATTGCATTAGTCTATAAACATTTTCACTAATAGATTGTAAAATGCCTAAATCATTTCCATTATTATCAATTCTTGTATTCCAATCAGTTATTTGTTTACCCAAATATTTTCTTGGTACTGAAGCTTTAATGAATAAATCTTTAAGGAATGATTCTTTTGAACAAGTACACATATAAGTGAGGCCATTATTTTTAGTGTAATAACCTTTATAATCGCAATGAGCGCAGCCAAAACCAGACTCTTTTCTTACTTGAGTAGCTCTGTTTTTTAAGTCTTTTAGATCAAGCCCCAACAATTTTTCAAATTCACTCATTACAAATCATCCTCATCATAAACTGGTCTAGAGTAAAGTATATCAGAATTTGATGCGTTTCGAGCTCTTTCTGAAGCCCATTTTCTAAGGTAATCAATCTGCTCTTTCATTGTCACTGAAATGGGTACAGTGTTTTTCAATGAGAGTAAAATATCTTTTGTATTTATATCTCTTTTGTTATCACTAAAAGCTTCATACATTGCTGCTTCTATAGAGCTTTCTATTTCAGCTCCAGTGAAATTAATTGATGATTTTGCAAGAAGCTCCATATCAAATCTATTGACTTCTCTATTTCGTTTAGAAAGATGGATTTCAAATATTTTTCTTCTTTCAAATTCGCTTGGTAAATCAACAAAGAATATTTCGTCAAATCTACCCTTTCTTAGTAACTCAGGCGGTAAATGACTTACATCATTAGCGGTAGCTACAACAAATACTGGAGATTCTCTATCTTGCATCCAAGTTAACCAAGAACCTAAAACTCTAGCTGTAGTACCACCATCAGTATTGCTTGAGCTTCTACCACCAGACATACCTTTATCAATTTCATCACACCACAAAATACAAGGAGCCACTGATTCAACAATCTTAAAAACCTGTCTCATATTTTGTTCAGATGAACCAACAACACCTGAGAATATCTTTCCCATATCCAGTCTTATTAATGGGAAATTCCAATATGATGCTACACCTTTAGCAAATAAACTTTTTCCAGCACCTTGAATACCAACAAGAAGAATACCTTTGGGATTAGCTGGCAATCCATAATCAATAGCCTCTTGAGAAAATGCATCTTTTCTTTTATTAAGCCATTCTTTTAAGCCATCTAAGCCACCAATTTTATTCATATCAACATCTGAGTTTATCCATTCTAAAAGACCAGATTTTCTAATGATATCTTTCTTTTGATTGGATATTATGTCAGGCATAAGTGATGGATGTTTGATCATACAATAAGCACATACTTGCTCACATTCGCTTAGTGTCAAACCTCTGAAAGCATTTATTATAATGTCAAATTCTTCATCAGTATAAGAAGTTTTGAATTTGGATGCTAAATCTTTTCTGTTTGAAGCTTTCTTTAGTAAATCTTTTACTTTTAGCTCAATATCTTTTTTCTCAGGTAATGGCCAGTCAAGTACAGCCATATTCTTTTCTAAATCCTGAGGAGCTTCATATGTGTTAGAAATGATAATTAATGTTTTGTTTTGCGCAGTAAATAAATGGGAAAGATTCTTGATATGTCTTATAATTTTATTCTCAAGTTGTCCGCGATAATTACTTTGACCAAAATATCTATTGAAATCCTTGAGTACTAAAACAGCATATTTATTTTTAGGCACAATTAAGTTTTCAAACCAAGAAAGCACTTCTTCTTGGTCTAATCTTTTTTCAGATTCTTTAGTTGGAAGAAACTCAGGATCTTCTGAATATATGCCATTTACTATGTCCCACTTAATAAGGTCCCAAGAAGGATCAGCTTTGGAACACATTTGCTCCAAAGCTGATATAACTCTGTTTTCTTCTTGAGAAACTAGATAGATGATTGTTCTTTTGGAACGGATTAGTAATTCTGTTTCTTCAATAATATTTTCAATCATAGGAATCTTTCAACATCAAAGTTTGGTTTTCCAGAATAATCCTTATCTTTCCACCAAGACTCTTTGTTGAAATTTTCAGATAAGATTGGAAATTTTTCTCTCCAATCTTTGAGATTGAATGATTCAGGATAAGGCGATCTGTCTATAGATTTATTTACAATTTCTACAAGCATATTCTTTTGTTCAGTGTCACCCTTTATCAATGTATCTACAAGAAGGTTGATTCCTGCAATCATATCTTTTTCATTGATAGATTTATGCTTAGAAAAATATGTTGCAGCAATAGGTATCCCAAACTTAGCAAACACTTCTCGAGTCTTGCCCTGAGAAGCCAACTTTTGGACATCATCAAAAATATTAATAGTACGATTAGTGTCTTTTTGATTTAAAACTTTTTCTTGCATGAAATAGTTCATAAAGCTTCGAAGAGATTTGATAATAAATACACCAGATGTTTTTGTGACAAAGCTATTATTGATAAAAGCCCATTCGATATATTCTTTAGTTCTTTGTAGCTTGTCTTGATTATTTTCTTCAAAGAATGTAAATATTTCAGATATTACAGTGCAGTCTGAAGCGTATGTCTTCTTATATGTAGCTTTAAAAAAATCAAAGTACTGTGAAGCAAAAAAATCAACAAAATTCTTAGTGTTCCAGTCTTGAACATTTTCAGGAAGTTCGTGATTGGAATCAATTGTGATTTTCTTTTTTCTTTGCCTTTTGTTTGCAGAAAAAGGGTTAGCAATTTCTGATTGTAAAGGAACTGGCTTTTTATATATATCCATGACCATTTGTACTGTACTATCCAATTGTTTTCTCATACGAAAACCTTATCCATAATTTGATCGAAAGTTACTTTTCTAACTACAGCCTCATTATACTCCGTCTTTTCACATAAATGTATAGAATCTGCCACATTACCAAAAAACTCAGCTCTATGTGTGATGAGAATGATTTGCATACCTGTCTGTTTTATAAACTCAATTATCCACTTGATACAATTAGTAAGTTTTTCATCAGCAGACAATGATGCCCAAGTTTCGTCTAATAAAACTACGCCATTGTAATTGTATAGTTTCAATATACCTAGTCTAAGAATAACGCTGACAGTTTCTCCAACACCACCACCTCTTCCATCAATAATGCTGTTAATTAAAACATCATCTTGAAATATTGAAGCAATGGATGGGATAATCTTAACGGTACTAACAAGACCTTTTTCAATATCTTGGTTATTATCCTTAAATAAAAATTCATAATCATCACCATACATAGGCTTGATTGCTTTTGTTGTGATATCTTGAATTAAATCTAAACTTTGCTCTCTAGTTTCTTTTGCTTGTTTTTTTAAGAAAATACTAGCTTCAAAACAAGCCTTTTTCTCTTTTAGTTGGAATTCTAAGGTGTTTTGTTTAGTTTCCAACAAATCAAGAAGATTTTGTCTTTCAGCTTCCAATCTTAGAAGAGCTATCTCAGTTTTTCTGATTTTTTTCTTGAAAGCATCAAGCGTTTCCATCAGATTCCTCTGCTATAATTCTCTGATAAATTGTATCAGCTTCATCTACCTTGAGTTCAAGCTCGGAGCTTATCTCATCTCTCTTCTCTTGCAATTTAGATAACTTGATCCCACAAGTTTCAAGACATTCATTGCTCAAAGCAGTGTGTTCATTCTTCAGCCTGTTCAATTCAATTGTCTTATCTTGGACACGAGTTTGAGCTGCAGTAACTCTATTAGACAGTTTCTTAATTTTTTCGTGTATATCTTCTTGACTCATTTTGATACTCCTGTATTTGCTTCTTGCACTGCTGTTAATGCCACTTCAATGACTCTTTCCTCAAGATTATTTTTAATGGCCGATTCTTTCAAAAACGCTATCTTATCAACAATATTTGTATTTGCCCAGTTGTTAGTTTTGATTGATTGTATGTTTGCAATAAATTCTTTGGTTTGTTCCTTAAGCTCTTTTTTTGCCAGTATCTCTTCTTTTTTAAAAGCATCATCAGCATCTCTAAAGCTTGGTAAATCAAGGTATTCTTCTTTGTAGATATTTCCTTCTAAATCATATTCAAACAAAAACACCTTAAGAGTTCTTTCCAAATTATCCTTAGAAGCTGAATATCTGCCTATAGCTCCAGGGTTAATAAATCTTTTACCATCATTTCTTGTTACAGACATTGGATGGTGAATGTGTCCTGAGAAAACCATTATATTATTTTCATGAACAGGAACATCGCTAAATGGAACAATGTATTCTTCAAATCTATCTCTTTGACTACCAATAGATGCATGACATGACCAAATAAGAGCTGGACTTTTAGCAAGCAAACCATCAGCAATCTCTTTATCTAAATCATTCACATAATGAGCAAACGATATACTCAAATCCTCATCATAATCAATTTTGGTTAGCACTTCAGATTCAATCAATATACCCAAACTACATTTATCTAAAGGGAAATTATTATTGATATCATGGTTGCCGATGGTTATAAGTTTCTTGAAAGGCCAAGGCTCTCCATTTGCTTGACCTTTCAAGATATTCATTGTCATGCAAACAGCTTTGGTGGAAACTTCATATTTATCAAAAAGATCACCAAGAAACACGACAGCATCAACTTTATGTAGTTTGCCAAGCTCGAGACAATCCAAAAGTTTATTTGTAGTGTCAATAAGATAATCACCAGTTCTATTCTCAGGAGTTTTATGGTGAATGTGATTATCTCCAACCACTATGATTTTCTTTTTCATACGATTATTCCACCCACTTGTCTACATTCTTCGCAGAATAAATTTTCATCTTTGAGTTTTTGGATAAATAAGTCTAGTTCTTCTTTTGATTCTCTTAGCGTATCAAGATAACGATCAAGTTCATTTTGGCAGTTTTGAATTTGATTGTCTAGACTAACACCTTGATTTATGTAATCATCATATGTTGCAAGAGTAGCTTCAGTGTCATTGATAGAAGCTATTTTGTCAGTGAGCATTTCGAATATTTTTTGATTGATATTGATAATTCTCTCTGCTTTTTGAATATCAGTAGTGATTCTTTTATGTTTATTAATGAATGAATTGTATTGATCAATAGTAGTTTGCAAGCTGCCAATGTGAATCACTTTATCTTCGATAGCATCTAAAATATCCTGGTTTTTCTTCTTGATTCGCTGAGCTTGTTTACCTTGCTTATTAATGTTTTCTAATTTGACAAGATAGCCATCATAGTGGTCTATTGTGTTTTCTAAAATATCAATTTCATCAAGTATTTTATTAACTTGCTCAATAAATTTCAAATTGTCATCGAGGCCAACATAGTTTTCATCAATTTGTTTTGCGATATCTTCAATTTCTTTTTCGAGAGATTTGATCGTCTTGTCAAAAGATTTGCTGTCACCAGCTGTTTTTCTGGCAGCTTCTTCAATGTCGGAAACACCAATTAAGTCAGCTAAAATCCCAGGTAGATGTGTAGGACTTTCATCTATGATAAACAATTTTTTTGATTGCTTTGAATAAGGTATATTTCCCAATCTTTCAGATTTGGGGGGATTCCCTAAGAACTCTACAAGTTCTTCAGGGTATTTATCAGCAAAGTTTTTAAAAACTGTAAATTGCTCATCTTCAGGACGTTTGATCTCAGCACGATTAAGATTTTTACCTTTTTTCCGGATAAAAATACCTCCATCTTGAAAATGGATTTCTACTTCACAGTGCTTTTTGTTATGCTGTACTATTTCTGATTCAATTGGCTCATTGAATAAAGCCCAACTCAAAGCTCTCAATATAGCTGTCTTTCCATTGTCAGAAGAGCCAACAATAGCATTCAAGCCATCAGTAAAATCTATAACTGTATGAGTGTGAAGCTGGAAATCTCTAAGAATGAGAGTTTTTAATTTACGATTAGGATTTTGATTTGCAATCATCTCAGCATTATTGTATCAACAAGATCGGGGAAATGCAATCGAATAAAGTCTTTTTTATTCTCATTTATAGCATCCCGATATTCTTCTATGCTGGGGATAGTGATTTTGACTAGTTTTGCCTGTTTAATTTCTATCTTGGAATTAGTCAAGTCGCAACATTGATTAGATTGTTTGTTGTGAATTTTATTGCAGCTCATGCAGACAAACTCTTTACATTCAAACAATGGAATAATTATGCCTGATTCTGTTGATAAATCAAAATCTTTCAAGGTAATCAACAATGATTTGTCAAAGCAATAGTTGTAAGAAATAGTTTTTTTGGTTTCTTTGCCATTATTGACCACAGACACTGTTTTTGGAATAGTAACCTTGTAATCGTTTGTAAAATAATAGCAAGTATCTGATAAAATAAACGGTTTAATTATAGCAGCAACAATATTCTTGGGAATGTTGTAGATTCTGTTCAAATCAAGATTTTGAGGTTGAAAATTATACATTGAAGATTCACATTGATAGAGATATGCTATTAACAGATTTATACGACATTAGAGCTAATCTTTCAGAGGCAGCTTTACACAATGAAGATGCCCAAGAAGCAAAAAAGAAATTAGATGCTGTCATAAATATGATTATGAATGCTCCCTTTTCAGAAAGTCAAGCAAATTTACCAAAGCCAAGGTTAAGAAGATGAAACAAACAAGATTAGATGAGATATTAGCTAAGGGTGATGCAATTACCACTTCTGAATTGGCAGAAATTTGTGGTGCTACATTGTTATCAGTTTCAAGACATTGCACTGAATTGAAACAAAAAGTAACTGTGTTAGAAAAGAAAATAATTGATTTAGAGGCCAAAATAAAAGAGCTGGATTGTAATCTCAATCCAGCCTTTGGTGTTATAGTTGAAGATTTTGAAGAAGAAGAAGAGGAAGACTAATCTACCGGAGTTAAATCTGGAAGATTAAAATCAACTTTGAATGGTTGGTCGCTTTCATAACTAGCATATACATTACTAGATATTTGATAGACATCAGTGCTTCCAGTATATGGGCAAGTAATTACGTAATCATCATATTCAGAGCCATCTAAAGAATCATTCTTCTTCACTAATTCTAATTTACCCACAAGCATTTTTTCTCTAAAACTTAAAGTCGGATTGTGACCTTGAGTGGTGTCATGATCTAAAGAGATGATTCCAACACTTCTTTTGCCTTCATCGGACAAATCATCATCTTCAAAATCATCAATCAAATCAATTTCATCAACGGGCACTTCAACATTTATAAACTCGCCGTCTTTCTCAACAGTCATTGTTTGATAGGTGAAGTTATGAAATTTCTCAGCATTTTCTG
>JACCDO011631129.1_pt1 | contig 16657 bp, 10 predicted proteins | sample 7446101 | NCBI WGS metagenome assembly JACCDO01 (sample SAMN15323440, study PRJNA562643) | freshwater metagenome | isolation source: river surface water | place: USA:Blue River Watershed | collected 2017-08-16 | reverse complement strand
GGGCTACGAGACCATGACCCTCGAGTTCGAGGACCGGAAGGGCGAGGTCTTCGTCGAGGAGCTGTTCGTCAAGCGCATCCCCGAGATGACCGGCGAGTCTGTCTCCGACTCGTACCCGATCATGGACGAGTTCGGCCGCTTCAAGATCATCCTCCGCTTCACCTCGGAGGGCCAGAAGCAGTTCTCCGCCGTCACCCGCGCCATCGCCAACGAGAACCAGCGCACCGGCCGCACCGGCCGCCTCGCCATCGTCCTCGACGGCAAGCTGTACTCCGCGCCGACCGTCCGCGAGGAGATCACCAGCGACAGCGCCGAGATCTCGGGCTCGTTCTCCCAGCGCGAGGCCATCGACCTCGCCAACGTCCTCAACAACCCGCTCGACGTCCCGCTCTCCGTCAAGGAGCAGTACGAGATCGGCGCCTCGCTCGCCGAGGACGCCATCGTCAGCGGCCGCAACGCGTTCATCGCCGGCACGGCCCTGACCATCGGGTTCATCCTCTTCTTCTACACCGTCGGCGGCGTCGTCGCCGCCATCGGCATGGGGGTCAACGTCCTCGTCGTCCTCGCCGTCATGGCCAACATCGGCGCGACCCTGACGATGCCCGGCATCGCCGGCATCGTGCTGACGCTCGCGATGTCCGTGGACTCGAACATCCTCATCTTCGAGCGCATGCGCGAGGAGCTGAAGCTCGGCAAGTCGCTGCCCACCGCCCTCGAGGCGGGCTTCGACAAGGCGTGGTCCGCCATCCTCGACGGCAACCTCACGACCCTCATCACCTCCGGCCTGATGATCGTGCTCGGCACCGGCCCGGTGAAGGGCTTCGGCGTCACTCTGACCATCGGCATCTTCACCACGATGTTCGCCGCGGTCGTCGTCTCGAAGCTCATCCTCGAGCTCATCGTCCACGGCGGCGCCGTGAAGCGCATGCCGATGTTCTCCGTCCTCCAGAACACGAACTTCGACTTCCTCAAGTACGCCAAGCCCGCCTTCATCGGCTCCTGGCTCGTCATCGTCCTCGGCCTCGGCGTCACGCTCTACAAGGGCAAGGATGTCTACGGCATCGACTTCGTCGGCGGCGACACCGTCACCCTCAGCTACGCCCAGCGCGTCGAGGTCGGCGCGCTCCGCAAGGCGGCCGAGGCCGCCGGCTTCGAGCAGGCCAGCCCGGTCTACCAGAAGCAGCTCGGCTCCGACCTCGAGGTCCTGAAGGTCACGACCGAGTTCGGCCAGGGCGAGAAGCTCGTCGCGGCGCTCCAGCAGGCCTTCCCCGCCGCCAAGCTCAAGTTCGAGGGCACGACCGCCATCGGCCCGTCCGTCGGCCAGGAGATCCAGCTCAACGCCGCCTGGTCCGGCTTCTGGGCCCTCGTCCTCATCCTCATCTACGTGGCCTTCCGCTTCGAGATGGGCTACGGCATCGGCGCGGTGGTCTCCACCGTCCACGACGTGCTGATGACCATCGGCATCTTCGTCCTCTTCGACCGCCAGTTCAACGCCTCCATGGTCGCGGCCATCCTCCTCGTCATGGGCTACTCGATCAACGACACCATCGTCGTGTTCGACCGCATCCGCGAGGAGCTGAAGCTCAACCCGACCGGGTCGCTGCGCGACGTCATCACCCGCGCGCTCAACCTCACGCTCTCCCGCACCATCATCACCGGCGGCACCACCCTGCTGACCGCGATCGTGCTGCTGCTCGTCACCGGCGGCGAGGTCAACGACATCGCCTTCACCCTCCTCATCGGCGTCATCACCGGCACGTTCTCGTCGCTCTTCATCGCCTGCCCCGTGTTCTACTGGTGGCACAAGGGCGACCGGAAGCACGTCGAGGCGCACCACGACATCGCGCCGAAGTACGAGTGGTCCGGGTCGTCCCGCGCCTCGGAGTGACCCGCCGCCCGTCCGCCGCCCCTGGGGCGCGGTGACGGGACGCGGCGGCCTCCGCCGGCGTCCCGCCATTCCGTGCCCCGCCGCGCGGACGGGTCCCGTCCCGCCATGCGCTGGAACTACTCGCCGGTCCCCGCCGCGGAGGTCGAGGCGCTCGCGCGCCACCTCGGCACGGTGCCGATCGTCGCCGAGCTGCTCCTCCGGAACGGCCACCGCGAGGCGGAGCCGGCCGCGCACTTCCTCCGGCCCGCGCTCGCCTCGCTCGCCGACCCGTTCCTCGTCGGCAACCTCGACCGCGCCGTCGCCCGGCTCATCCAGGCGATCGAGCGGAAGGAGGCCGTCACCATCCTCGGCGACTACGACGTCGACGGCGTCAGCAGCACCGCCCTGCTCGTCGGCATCCTCCGCCGCCTCGGCCTCTCCCCGCGCTACTTCGTCCCGCGCCGGCTGGAGGAGGGCTACGGCCTGACCCGCGGCGCGATCGACCGCGCCCTCGCCGACGGCCCGGCGCCCGCCCTCTTCGTCGCGCTCGACTGCGGCACCAATTCCCAGGCCGAGGTCGCCCACCTCCGCGGCCTCGGCATCGACGTCGTCATCGTCGACCACCACCGCTCGAAGGACGGCCACGCGCAGGAGGCCGTGCTCATCAACCCGCACGTCCACGAGTCGGCCGGCGACCATGCCTGGCGCCACGCCTGCACCGTCGGCCTCGTCTTCAAGCTCGTCCACGGCCTGCTCAAGCAGCTCCGTGTCCGCCAGTTCCCCGGGGTGATGGACATCCGGCTGCGGGATTACCTCGACCTCGTCGCGCTCGGAACCATCGCCGACCTCGTGCCGCTCACCGGCGAGAACCGCATCTTCGCCCGCCACGGCCTGCATGTCCTCGCCGAGACGCCGCGCCCGGGACTCCGCGCCCTCATGGCGGTCGCCGGGCTGAAGCCCGAGCAGGGCGTCGTGCCGGTGGACATCTCCTTCCGCCTCGGCCCCCGCATCAACGCCAGCGGCCGGCTCGCCGACGCGGCGCGGGCGGTGGACCTGCTGCTGAGCGAGGACCGCGCCTTCTGCACCCGCGTGGCGCGGGAGCTCGACGACCTCAACCGCGAGCGGCAGGACATCGAGCGCGCCATCACCGACGAGGCCGAGGCCCGGGTGGAGCGGGAGTTCGCGTCGTCCTGCGGCTTCGTCCTCTTCGACGAGGCCTGGCATCCCGGCGTCGTCGGCATCGTCGCCGGCCGCATCTCCCGCAAGTACAACCGCCCCGCCATCGTCCTCGGCAACGAGGGCGAGCTGGCCAAGGGCTCCGGTCGCGGCGTGCCGGGCATCAACCTCGTGGACCTCCTCGGCGGCTGCGCCGCCTGCCTCGAGTCGTGGGGCGGGCACCCGATGGCGGTCGGCGTCGCCGTGCGGAAGGAGCGGGTGGGGGAGTTCCGCGACCTCTTCAACGCCGCCATCGAGGCGCGGCGCGGCCTCGACGCCTGCGAGCCGGTGGTGGACCTCTCGGGCTGGCTCGACGGGGCGGACGTGACCGAGACCCTGATGGACCAGCTGGACCAGCTGCATCCCTTCGGCCAGGGCAATCCCGAGCCGATCTTCGGCGTCCGCGGCGTGCGCCTGCGCGGCCGGCCGGAGATCTTCAAGGAGCAGCACTTCCGCTTCGTCGCGGAGGACGCCGCCGGCCGCCGCCTCAGCGGCGTCGCCTGGAAACTCGCCAGCCGCGTGCCTCCGGTGGGCGCGCCGCTCGAACTCGCCGTGCAGCTCAACTGGAACTTCTTCGGCGGCCGCAAGGTGCTCCAGCTCGAGCTCCTCGACTGGCGTCCCGCGCCGGAGTGAGCGGAGAAAATTCTGCTTGCGGCCCCCGCGCCGCCTCCGCTTCATTCGCCGCTCTCCTACGCAGCCGTAGCTCAATTGGATAGAGCATCTGACTACGGATCAGAAGGTTTGGGGTTCGACTCCCTACGGCTGCGCCATTCTCGAAGGCCCTCCCGAGCACTGTCGCGGGAGGGCCTTCGGCTTTCCTGCTCCGTCAAGTCCGGGTCTCCCCGGTGGGCGACCCCGGGTTGGCCGGCATCGTGGTTTTCACGGCGATCCGACCCCGGCTTCACCGTCCCTTCACGTGCGCCCGGGTAGATTGCGGAATCACCGGCGCCTCCGCGACATCCCGTCGTCGCCGCCGCGATCGAACCGGGTCCATCGCCTGGTTCCCGGATCGCCGGTCGCAAGAGTACCATGTCATCGATTCCCCAGTTCCCGGAAGCCGGCCTCCCCCGCGTCGCGCGAACCGCGACCGCCATGCTCGCGCTTGTCATGCTCGTTTCCGCCGCCGCCGCCGACACTTCCTCGACCGCGCCCCGTTGGACCGACGACTGGTTCGTCGAGGCCTCCGCCGGCATGGGCATCGTGCCCGGCGGCGACATCACGCTCGCCGGCATCCGCTACGAGGCCGAATACAAGACCGGGGTGGTCGTGCAGGGCGCGGTCGGCCGGAAGTGGACGCCGCGGCTCTCGACCAAGCTGGAGTGGTTCTACCGCAGCAACGAGGTGTCCTCGCTGGTCGCAGGCACGGCCCGCATCTCCGGCGGCGACCTCGCTTCGACCAACGCGTTCCTGACCACGACCTACCGCTTCGGACCGCCCTTCGAGTTCCTCGGCATCGCGCCGTACGCGGGACTGGGGGCGGGTATCCTCCAGGAAGTGGACGTGGACCTCGACGGCTTCGGCGCGGAGGAGTTCTCCGCGAGCGGTCGCTTCGCCTACCAGTGGCTGGTCGGACTCGAGCGTGCGGTCGGACCGCAGGGCCGGCTGTTCGTCGAGGGCCGGGCGGTGGCCGCCGGCGAGCAGGAACTCCAGAGTTCGACGGGGCCGCGGCGGCTGAAGGTCGAGTACGACACCTGGGGCCTCATCGTCGGGTTGCGTTGGTCGTTCTGAACTGGTCAATCGTCGGCGTGCCCGCGGCCGACCGAGGCCCGCGGCGCGCCGCCCCCGTCCCTTTCCCGCATGTCCGCCCCCCCTGCGCTCCCGCTGCTGCTCGTCGAGGACGACTGGGACATGGCCGGCAACATCTCCGACTACCTCGAGGCGCACGGCTGGCGGGTGCGGCACGCGGCCAACGGCGCGCTGGCCCTGCATCTCCTGCTCGAGGAGCGGTTCGCCGCCGTCATCCTCGACCGCGACCTGCCCGCGCTCGACGGGCTGGAGGTCTGCCGCCGCCTGCGGCAGGGGCCGGCGCAGCTCGTGCCGGTGCTCATGCTCACCGCGGCCGACCGGCTGGAGGAACGGCTGGAGGGCTTCGCCGCCGGCGTGGACGACTACCTCGTGAAGCCCTTCGCGCTGCCCGAGCTGGTCGCCAGGCTCGGGGCGCTGCTGCGCCGCGGCGGCGGGGTCGCGCCGGCGCCGGGGGGCGAGGTGCTCCGGTGCGCCCACCTCGGGCTGCACCCCGGCACGCGTGAGGTCCGGCGCGGCGGCCGCCGGCTGGTCCTGACCAACATGGGCTTCGCCATCCTCGAGCTGCTGCTGCGCCGCTCTCCCGAGGTCGTGCGACGGGAGGAGCTGGAGGAGGCCCTCTGGCGCGATGCGCCCCCGGGCAGCGATGCGCTGCGCTCCCACATCTTCACGCTGCGCGCGGCCCTCGACGGGCCGTCCGACCTCCCGCTGCTGCAGACGCACCGCGGGGTCGGCTTCCAGATCCGGGCGGCGCGGCCCGGTGACGCCCCGTCCCCGTGAACCGCGCCCCGGCCCCGGCGGCGCCGCGGCGGCCGCGTCCGCTCCCCCCCCGCGCACGGATCGCGGTCCTGCTGGTCGTGCTGGCGCTGGCCGGCTTCGGCAGCATCGCCACGGTGGGCGGCTGGATCGTGCTGGAGGCCGAGGACGCGATGGTCGATGCGGTCATCGCCGAGGCGGCCCGGGACGCGCTGGCCGGCCGCGGCCCTCCCCGGGTGGACTGGATCCGGGTCTTTCCGGAGCCGCGCGCGCTGCAGGCGGCCACGGGGCTCGACCGCCTGCCGCCGGCCGGCGGCTGGCACGAGGCGTTCGCGGGGGCCAGTGGAGGCGAGGCGGTCCTCGCCGACAGCTGGCCCAGCCGGTGGCGGGTGTGGCGCGAAGATCTCGAGAGCGAGTACCGGGTGCGTCTGGCCGCACCCGGAGATGCCTTCACCGGCGCCCTCTGGGTCGAGGTGGGCCGACTCGAGTTCACCGAGACCCGGCTCACGCCGATCCGCTGGGCCCTGACGGCCCTGGCCGGCGCGGTCGTCGTGCTCGCGCTGGCGGCGAGCGCCCTGATCCTGCGCTGGACGGTGCGGCCCGTGCTCCGCCTCGAGGAGCGCGTCCGCGGCGCCGCGGCCGACCCGTCGGTCGACCTTACTGAGGGCCTGGCCGACGACGAGGTGGGCGCGCTGGCCCGGGCGCTGCAGGATTCGCGCACGCGGATGAACGCGGCGATGGAGCGCGAACAACGCTTCCTGGCCGAATGCAGCCATGAATTGCGGACTCCGCTCGCGACCCTGCGCTCCGCGCTGACCCTGCTTCCCGAGGTCGCGAGCGACGCCGAGGCGAGGGCCCGGGTGACGGGCCGGATGGCCCGCGCGGCCGCACGGATGGAGCGGCTGGTTCAGTTCTTTCTCGTCCTCGCCCGCGAGGGACGGCAGCCCGCCGCGCCGGGCTGGGTGGCGCTTGCCCCGCTCGCGCACGAGGTCGTGGCCGAGCACGATGGGCTCGCCGCGCCGCCCCGGCCTCGCTGGATCGTGGAGATCCCTGACGATGCACGCGTGCATGCGAGCCGCGATGTCGTGCTCACGCTCGTCCACAATCTCGTCGGCAATGCCCACAAGCACAGCCCGGGCGGACGGATCGCCCTGCGCTGGCGCCCGCCCGCCCTGCTCGAGGTGGACGATGACGGTCCGGGCTTCCCTGATCTCGCGGCATCGTCGGTCGCGCCTCCGCCGCCCGTGCCGGGCTATGGTCTGGGGCTTGAGCTGCTGCGGCGGCTCTGCCGCCAGCACGGTTGGACGATCGATCGAGGCGTCTCGGACTGGGGCGGCGCGCGAGTCGGCGTGCGGTTCGCGGTCGCCACGGCGAGTGTGACCTCTTCGGCTGAGTTCCGTCGGCAGGGCGCCACGGACGGCTGAAGGCGTCGCGCCCTGCGTCCCGGATCAAGCCGGCACCCCTGGGCGGTGCCCTTCGGAGCGGCGGCTGGGCCTTTCGGCAGGGGTGCGGGGATAACGTCGTCACGCGACAGGCTTTCCCGTTGCCGGTCGGGGGGCGCGTGCGACGGTCTCGGACGCCGGGTGGGGCGCCGTCTTGGGGGCCCTGCTTTCCCCGGTTCAGCCGATGACCGACATCCTCCTGGAGAACCTCGACTACCTGGCGTTCGTCGCGCTTGCCGTCGGCAGCCTGCTGTTCGTCTGTCGCCGGCTCCGCCGCCGCGGTCAGCGGATGCCGCGCTGGGTCATGCTGCTTTTCGGCGGGGTTGTGCTGCTCGGCCTGCCGATCGCCACCGTCGCGGGCAAGCGGCCCGAAGAGAACATCCGGCGCATCCTCCTCAATGTCGCGCCGCTCGCGGCGCTGCAGATGAAGTTGGAGGGCCACGAGTCGATCCATGTCGGGACGCCCGCCGACGACCCCGTCTACCGTCGCCTGCTCGCCGTGCAGCGCGAGTTCGTGGCATCGACGCCGAACATCGTCGACGTCTTCACCGCGACGATCACGCCGCGCGGCGAGGTCGTCCATCTCGTGCACGCCGCCGGCCGCGATCCGGCGGTGGGCGGTGATGGCGTGACCGACCGCATCGGTGTGGCCAGGAGCCGCTCGGTCGATGCGATCCGGGCTGCAATCGAGGCGAACCAGGTCGTGTTCGATTCCACCCGACCGTGGCTGAACGGCGAGCGCTGGATCACGGCGGTCGCCCCGATGCGCGCGGCCGACGGCCGCGTTACCGCCGTCGCCGGCGTGGAGTTCGACGCGTCCCTCTGGGTGAAGGCGCGACGGGTCTACCGCGTCGGAACGCTCCTCCTCGTCGGACTCATGGCCGGACTGGTTGCGGTCTCGGGCTATTCGTTGGCTGTGCTCGCCAGCCAGCTCGCCTCCGTGAGGGCGGCCGAGGCCCGCTCCCGCGAGGCGGAGGGGCTGCTGAGCCGCATCGTGAACACCTCGGAGGACGCGATCATCCTGACCGATGCCGAGTCCCGGGTCGTCAAATGGAACCGGCGCGCGGCCGAGCTCTTCGGCTGGGCGGAACGGCCGGCCGACGGCCGGCCGATCGGCGCCACGTTGCAGCCGGAGACGAGCGCCGGGGAATACGCCGCGCACCTCCGGCAGTTCCTCGAGGGCCTCACGCCGGAGGCGCCGCCGAGTCGGCTTGAGTACCGGGGGCAGCGCGCCGACGGGACGGAACTCATCGGCGACCTGTCGGCGGCGGCGCTGACGCTGAATGGATCCCGGAGCTATGTCATCTTCCTCAGCGACGAGACCGCCCGCGTCCGGGCCGACGAGGAGCTGCGCGAGCTGGCGGACCGCCTCGAGCGCACGCAGGAGTTCGGCCGCATGGGCTCGTTCGACCTCGACCTGAAGTCCGACCGGCTGCAGGGCTCGGTCCAGGCGCGGGAGATCCTCGGCTTCAAGGAGGGCGAGCCCGCCACCGGTGCCGCGCTGCTGGCCCGCATCCATCCCGACGACCGCGCCGCCGCGCAGGGTTCGCTTCGGACGGCTCGCGATGCGGGCACGGATTTCCTCACCGAGGTGCGGTTGGCGGACGGGCAGGGAGGCAACCGCCACGTGCGATTCCGGGGACGCATCTGCTGCGACAAGCTCGGTCGGGCCGTCGGCCTGCGCGGCACCGCGAGCGACGTCACCGCCCTCGCCCAGGCGAGCGTGGAGGCCCAGGTCGGTCGGCGTCAGTTCGAGGACCTGTTCGAGTCGGCCTCCTCGGCGCTGATCGTCGCCGGTCCGGACGGCCAGATCCAGCTCGCGAACCTCGCGGCGCAGCAGCTCCTCAAGAGGACGAGGGAGGCGCTCGCGGGCCAACCCCTCGAGGAACTGCTCCGGTCGGCGGACCTGTTGCCGTCGTCCGTCGCGTCGCTCGCCGAGGTCGCGTCCCGCCAGCGCCTGCTCCTGCAGGTCGAGCAACAGTCCCGGCACCCGTTCTTCGGCGAGGTGCGGGTGCGCGAATTCGACACCTCGAACGGCCGTGGCCTGGTGGTGCAGATCGACGACACGACGGAGCGCGAGACGCGCCTGCGGCAGGACCTGCGCGAGCAGCGGATGGCGAGCATCGGCACGCTCGCGGCCGGCATCGCCCACGACCTGAACAACGCCCTGGCGCCGATCCCGGTGTCGACGGAGATCATCCGGCTCCGCGCGCCGGAGGTGACCCGCACGGTCGACGCGATCGAACAGTGCGCGCTCCGCGCTTCGCGGATGGTCAGCCAGCTGCTCCTCTTCGTCCGGGGGGCGGACAGCGGCGAACGCCGTCCGCTGCAGCCGCAGGCGATCGTCGGCGAGGTCATGCGGATCATCGAGGGCACCTTCCCGAAGAACATCCAGATGGAGGCGGATTTCGAGGAGACCGCCGCGGTGCTCGGGGAGCCCACCCAGCTCCATCAGGTCGTGCTCAACCTGGCGATCAACGCGCGGGACGCCCTGCCGAACGGGGGGCGGTTGCGCCTCGCGACAAAGCAGGTCGACGTCTCGGCCGAGGAGGCCGCCGCGCTGGTCGGCGCCCGTCCCGGCCGATTCGCCGTCGTCGCGGTGCGCGACAACGGCGAGGGCATCGCGCCCGAGCACCTCGAACGAGTCTTCGACCCCTTCTTCACCACCAAGCCGCAGGGCAAGGGCACGGGGCTCGGCCTCGCCACCGTGCTCGGCGTGGTGCGCGGACACGACGGGTTCGTCACCGTCAGCTCGAAGCCCGGCGAGGGTTCGGAGTTCCGCGTCCACCTCCCGGTCCTCGCCGGCGCTTCCGCGACCGGCATCGAGGGGGCGCCCCGCGGCCAGGTGCGCACGATCGACGGCGCGGGTTCCCTCGTGCTCGTGGTGGACGACGAGGTGCCGCTGCGGGAGGCGGTCTCGGCCCTCCTCGCGGGGGCCCACTTCCGCACCGAGTTCGCGAGTGACGGCGCCGAGGCGCTGACCCGCTTCCTCGCCAAGAGGAACGAGATCCGGGTCATCATCACCGACCTGCAGATGCCGGGTCTCGACGGCCTCTGGCTCGTCCAGGCCATCCGGAAGGTGTCCAAGGACGTCCGGCTCGTCATTGCCACCGGCATCATCCTCCCGGAGCAGGAACGGGCGCTGCGGGCGGCGGGTGCCGACGCGATCGTGGTCAAGCCCTTCGCCGCCCGCGCCCTGCTCGAGGCTGTCGCCGTCCGCCCGCAGGACGGCCCGTCGACGTCATGACGAGCAGCGCCGGCCGCGTCCTTCCCGTGCTCGCGGCGGCACTGTTCGCGGGCTTGGCCCCGCTCGCGGGCTCCCCGGCGCCATCCCGCGCGCCCGATCCGGCGGACTCGCCCGTCGTTGTCCTCGACCGGTTCCAGGTCAGCTCCACGCGCGACGCGGGCTACGGCTCCGCCGAGACGACCGCCGGGACGAGGGCGGCGATGCGGCTCGAGGACATTCCCGGCAGCGTCTCGATCCTGAACGCGCAGCTGCTTTCGGACCTCGGGGTCACCGACCCCGACCAGGCGCTCCGCTACGCGAGCGCCGGGGTGACGAGCAACGAGCACACCCGGGACGACATCACCATCCGTGGTTTCCGGCAGGCGATGCCGTTCCGCGACGGCGTCCAATCCAGCGCGTTCGTCGTCGCGCAGCTCTACGACATCGAGCGCATCGAGGTCATCAAGGGCCCGGTCGCGATGGTCTTCGGCAACAGCGGCGTGCTCGGGGGTGTCGTGAACTACGTCGCGCGCAAGCCGACGGCGCAGCCCCGGCGGGACCTGTCCGTCACGCTCGGGGCGGAGGGCGGCTACCGCCGCAGCACGCTGAACCTCTCCGGGCCCCTCGCGGTCGCGCGCGGGGCGGTCCGCTACCGTCTGACGGTGGGCGAGCAGCGCGACGGGCTCACCAAGCCGGTCGAGCGCAACAACCAGCTCTTCCTCGGCGGGGCGGTCGACCTCGACCTCGGCCGGGCGACGCTCAGCCTCTACGGCTTCCGGGCCGCGCTCGACCGCTACGTCATCTTCAACGACTTCCTCGACACGACGGTGCGCGGCGTGATGCGCCTCAATCCGCGCTCCACCCGCGAGTTCTCCCCCGCGGGGCCGGACCAGGACCTGCACTTCGACTCCACCGAGGACTACCTGACCGCGACGCTGGTGGCGCCGCTCGGGGACGCCGTCGCGGTCAAGGCCTTCTATCGTTTCCGCCGGGAGGTCGAGCCGCGCCGCATCATCCGCGGCATCACGGTGGCGCCCGACAACGTCACGCTCAACCGGCAGCTCCTCAATTTCCACTTCGCGGAATGGAGTGAGGTCGGGCAGGTCGACCTGCTCGGCACGATCCGCACCGGCCCCGTCAGCCACGAGTGGTCCGTCGGGGCCGACCGCTCCGACGTGGTCACGCGCGAGCGCCTCGCGATCACGCCCATCTCCCCGCTCAACACCGCGGCCCCGAACTTCTCCGCCGACGCGGCGCTGCCTGTCGAGCGGCCGGCGAACAATACGAACGCCCGGATCGAGGCGGTCGCGTCGTCGGTCTACGTTCAGGACCATCTCCGCGCCCTCGACGGGCGTCTCGGTCTGGTCGCCGGCGTCCGCTGGATCCGCCCGGAGCAGACGACGCGCAACTTCCTTGCCGGCGCGACGACGGTGGCGCCGGTCCGGACCCAGGGCGTCCACCGCGTCGGGGCGACCTACCGGGTGAGCCCGGCCTTCACCGTGTACGCGATGGACGGGGCGACGTTCCTCGTGAACCAGGGCCTCAACCACCTCGGGCAGCCGCTGAAGGACTCCGCCGGACGGATCCGCGAAGCGGGGGTGAAGTCCCGGGAGTGGTCGCGCGGGCGGTGGAGCGGCTCGTTCGCCGCCGCGTGGTTCGACCTCGAGCAGACCAACGTGCGCACGACCGGCGGCGTGGTCGTCGTGAACGGCAACGCGGTGACGGAGGTGCTGCAGAACGCGTCGGACACCTCGCGCGGCGTCGAGTTCGAGGCGAACGGGACGGTCCGGACCGCGCACGGCGACTGGGAGTTCCTCGCCAACCTCTATCGCGCGCGCTCCCTCGCGGCCACGGGCCGCCGCTCGCTGCGCACGCCCGAGTGGTCGGCCGGGGCGCTCGCCAAGTTCACCTTCCGGTCCGGCGTGCTGCGCGGGCTGAGCCTCGGGGCGGGCGGGACGTTCGAGGGGGACAAGTTCGCCACGGCGGACGGGTCGCTCCGGCACGACTTCGCGGACCTCTACGACGTCTTCCTCGCCTACGGTCGCGGCTCCGGCTGGTCGGTGCGCCTCAACGTCGAGAACGTCACGGACGCGCGGTGCGTCCATTCCTACCTCTCGCCCGGCCTCGTGGGCACCAACGAACCGCGCAAGACCAGAGTCACCGTGCGTTACGCGTGGTGACGGCGGGAACCGGTCCGGCCTGTTCCCGGGGCGGTGGTCAGGGCACGCGCACCGTGACCGTGACGGGGCGGTGGTCGGAGGCGTCGGTCTTGGTGACGACGGGGTCCGCCGCGGCCTCGGCCTTGAGCAGGAGGATGTGGTCGAACACCGCCGGGGGGTAGCGGCCGCTGCCGGGCAGGGTCGCGCGCTGGCCCTCGGGGAGGCGGGTGATGGGATTGGTGAAGCCGACGGCCAGCAGGGCCGGGATGGTCCGCTCCTTGGCGAAGCGGTTCTGGAACGGGTCGGTGTTGAAGTCGCCGCCCACGATCGCCGCCGCCGGGGCCGTCTGCGCGTCCTTGGTGATGTCGGACAGGTGCTCCACCAGCTGGAGAATGGCCAGTTCGCGCTGGAGCACATTGAGCGTCGCGGCCCGCTCGCGGTCGGTGGCGTTGCGGCTGACGACGTTGCTCTTCAGGTGGAGCGAATAGACGGCGACGAGCGCGCCGGACGGCGAGGGGAACAGCGCGAAGGAATAGCCGCGCGTCGGCGAGATGGCCTGCCGCGTCGTCCAGGCCTTCCAGTACGCGGCCTTGGCGGGGAACTTGGCGAGGATGGCCTGCTGCTGCTGGCCGATCTCGTCGCCCTGACGGAAGCGCGAGACGACGACGACCTGGTGCCCGCGCCCGGTCTCCTTCGCCAGCGCCTCGACCGCGGCCTCGTCGCGCACCTCCTGCAGCAGCACGATGTCGGGGTCGAGCTTCCGCAGGACCTCGGCCGCCTCCTTGATCCGCTTCGCCTCGGCCTTCTCGTCGCGCACGTCGGGCGCGCCGGCGGGGAACCACTCGAGATTCCAGGTCGTGACCTTCCACTCGGTCGGGGCGGCGAGAGCCGACACGGCGAGGGCAGCGAGGAGGAACAGCGGACGGAGGGAACGGATCAGGAGATGCACGCGTCCGTTGTGGGGGCGCGGGTTCCCGATGCAATCCGAAGCTCGGGGCCGGCGCCGGGTAGCCCGGGCGCTCCGCGCCCGGGTCGTTCTCGTTCCTCGTTCTCTTTCTCGTTCTCGCGGGGGTTGGTCCCCACCGGCGCCCGGAGGTCGCCGGCCACCGGAGGATGCGGCTCATCCTTTCGGGCGAAGGTTTTTGTTTTTACCGGCGGCGGGGAACCGGTTCACTGGGCGGCGTGGCTTCTCCGTCTCGCCCGCTGACCGCGCTGCTCTTTACCCCCGGGAACCGGCCCGAGCGGGTCGCGAAGGCCGCGGGCGCGGGGGCCGACGGGGTCATCATCGACTGGGAGGACGCCGTGCCCGCCGCCGAGAAGGACGCGGTCCGTGCCGCCACCATCGCCCGGCTGAAGGAACAGGGTCCGGTCGCGCCGGCACCGTTCGTCACCGCCGTGCGCATCAACGACCTCCGCTCCGCCGCCGGCCGGGCCGACCTCGACGCGCTCAACGCGGCGGGCCTGCGGCTCGACGCGGTCGTCATCCCGAAGGTCGAGGATCCGGATGACGTCCGCGAGGCGGCGCGGCGGCTGTTCGGGGCGCCGCGACTGGTCTGCCTGATCGAGACCGTGCTCGGCGTCCGCCACGCCGCGGCTATCGCCACGGCCTCGCCGCAGGTCGCAGCCCTGGCGTTCGGGGGCTTCGACCTTTCGGCGGAGACGGGCGGCGAACCCGTCTGGGACGCGCTGCTCTGGCCGCGGACGCAGGTCGTGCACGCCTGCGCGGCGGCGGGCGTCGCGGCGCTCGACCAGCCATTCATCGACCTCGCGGACGAGGCCGGGCTCGCCGCGGAATGCGCGCGGGTGCGGGCGCTCGGATTCACCGGCAAGCTCGCCATCCACCCGCGGCAATGCCCCGTCATCCGCGGCGCGTTCCGTCCCGCGCCGGAGCAGGTGGAGGCGGCGCGGCGGGTCGTCGCGGCCAGCACCGCGGCCGCCGGTGGCGTCGCGACCGTGGACGGCCGGATGGTGGACGTGCCCATGTTCCGCGCGGCCAAGCGCGTGCTCGAAAGGGCGGGGGAGTAGCGCCATGTCCGGCTTCCAGGCCTATGTCCGCGTCGGGGAGAACCGCTACCGCGAGCGCTTCGGCCTCGATTTCGAGCAGTTCGCCGTCGGCCAGCGCTTCCGGCACCGGCCGGGCCTGACGCTCTCGCAGCAGGACAGCCGCGACGAGTGCCTCGACACGCTCAACCAGCAGATGCTGCATTTCGACGAGCCCTTCGCGGCGCAGGGGGAATGGGGGCGCTGCCTGATGGACTCGACGCTGACGACGAAGGTCCTCCTCGGCATGACGTGGAAGACCTTCGCCAAGCGCGTGCAGCTGCTGGGCTGCGACGAGATCGCGCTGACGAAGCCGATGTTCGGCGGCGACACGCTCTACGCCGAGTCGGAGATCCTCGAGGTCGCGGACCATCCGGGAACGCCGCACGCCGGCCGGCTGAAGGTCCGGACCATCGGCCTCAACCAGCGGGGCGAGACGGTGGCGCGCATCGTCCACGACCTCCTCGTCGCCCGCCGCGGGCACGACGACTTCACCCGGGTGGACTACTGATGAAGCCCGACCGCCACGCCTCCCACGTCGAGCTCGAGCCCGGGGTCTTCACCGAGCGGATGGGGCTGTTCTTCGAGGACGTCGTCGTGGGCGAGACCTACGAGCACCGTCCGGGCAAGACCTTCACCGCGGAGGAGAGCATCAGCCACACGCTCCGCGCGCTCGACCAGTCCCCGGCCTACACCGACGCGCACTTCCACGCGCGGGTCGGGCACGGGCCGATGCCCATCAACCCGCTGCACGTCGTCGCGGTGATGACGGGCATGATGACGAAGACCTTCTCCCGCATCGTCGCCAACCTCGCCTGGAAGGACGTGAAGTTCCAGGGCGCGGTGCGCGCGGGCGACACCCTCTACGCCGAGTCCACGGTCCTGGAGAAGCGCGAGTCCAAGTCGCGCCCCGGCCAGGGCATCCTCCACGTCCGCACCGTCGCGCGGACGCACGACGGCCGGACCGTCTGCTCGTTCGAGCGGATGATCCTCGTCTACGGCCGCGGCCAGGGCCCCTACGACGCGGCCGGCTACTGAACCCTCCCTTCCGCCATGACCCCGCTCCTCGAGTGTGTCCCGAACTTCAGCGAAGGCCGCGACCCGGCCGTGATCCGGCAGATCACAGACGAGATCGCCGCGGTCGAGGGCGTGAAGCTCCTCAACGTCGACCCAGGCAAGGCGACGAACCGCACCGTCGTGACCTTCGTCGGCGCACCCGCCGCGGTGGTCGAGGCGGCCTTCCGGGCCATCCGGAAGGCGGGCGAACTGATCGACATGGCGAAGCACCGCGGCGAGCACCCGCGGATGGGCGCGACGGACGTCTGCCCGCTGATCCCGATCTCCGGCGTGACGATGGCCGAGGCGGCCGAGTGGGCCCGGCGGCTCGGCGAGCGCGTCGGCCGCGAGCTGGCGCTGCCGGTGTACCTTTATGAAGAGGCGCAGCCCGACCCCGCGCGCCGCTCGCTCGCGGCCATCCGGGCCGGCGAGTACGAGGGCTTCGTCCGCAAGATCAAGCAGCCGGAGTGGCGGCCGGACTTCGGGCCGGCCGAGTTCGACGCGAAGCGCGGCGCGACGGTGATCGGCGCGCGCGACTTCCTCGTCGCCTACAACGTCAACCTCAACACCACCTCGACCCGCCGCGCCAACGCCGTGGCCTTCGACGTCCGCGAGGCCGGCCGGCCGAAGAAGGACGCGCAGGGCAAGACGGTGCTCGACGCCGAGGGTCGTCCGGTGAACGAGCCGGGCACGCTCAAGGCGGTGAAGGGCATCGGCTGGTTCATCGAGGAGTACGGCATCGCCCAGGTCTCGATGAACCTGACGAACCTGCGCGTCACGCCGCTGCACGTCGCCTTCGACGAGGTCTGCCGCGCCGCCGAGGCGCGCGGCCTGCGGGTGACGGGCTCGGAGCTGGTCGGGCTCGTCCCGCTCCAGGCCCTGCTCGACGCCGGCCGGCATTTCCTGCGGAAGCAGAAGCGTTCGACCGGCGTGACCGAGGCCGAGCTCGTCCGCATCGCGGTGCGGACGCTCGGGCTGTCGGAGCTTTCTCCGTTCAAGCCGGAGGAGCGGGTGATCGAGTATCTCCTGCGCGACTCGCGGCCCGCGCGGCTGGTCGGAATGAGCCTGCGGGCTTACGCCGACGAGACCGCGAGCGAGAGCCCGGCGCCCGGCGGCGGGTCGATCTCCGCCTACGTGGGCGCGCTCGGCGCGG
>JACCDO010490005.1_pt1 | contig 16659 bp, 10 predicted proteins | sample 7446101 | NCBI WGS metagenome assembly JACCDO01 (sample SAMN15323440, study PRJNA562643) | freshwater metagenome | isolation source: river surface water | place: USA:Blue River Watershed | collected 2017-08-16 | reverse complement strand
CGACTCATCTTCCGTCGCCGATGTCGCAGCTTCAGCGAATGATGCCATTGTATATGTTTGAGTTGTATGTGTCAGTCCTTTTCCTTCCTTTCACCAAAATTTTGATCAGGCCCTGAATCCACACTTAAGAAAGAATCTCCATTCGATTCGTCTGAGCGGGCAAGTTGTTTATGTAGCTTGAGCAAACTAATTTAACTAACGTCACTTGAAGTCTTAATTCACTTGAATCCACTTATGGAAATGATTAAAAAAAGGTGATTCACCAACACCGGTATCCTGCAAAATCCTAAAAAAGTTTTGGACTCAAACCTCGAGTTATTCCGATTACTTTCTTTGGCCTCGAGTGGATGTTGTCATTGCTATCCTGTTTATTAGGACTAGTCGCCGTGATTCCGTGCACGGGTGCACAAGAAAAATTGAAAGTTTTAATCAATGGCTGGATCCATATTCCCCACAGTTATGCGGTTGTGAACTGCATGCAATTGATACATTTATACAAGAATTACGGTGATAAATTAGATATTTATGTGAATGAACCAACATACTATAATAACGAGTACTGGGATAAGAAGCGGGCGGCTATTTATACTGATGAATACAATAACATTCTACGTAATTTTAAACAGTTTAATCGCGATGAAGATGATTACGACATTGAAATGAGAGTTTCATTCCCGCATAATTTCACTATAGGTATCATATCACTCACTCGCTCACTTACTTACTCACTTTCTTATTTATACATATACTCAATTATATGTAGGTGATAAATCAAAACCGGTTTTATTATTCTATACAACTTTGGTTCAGTTGTATGCTCACGAAGTTGAATTAAATGGACTCACTGGACCAGAGCAGTTGTCAGACTCTATGATGATTGATCATGTTGAAATGAATCCTAATATATTCTTTGTTACACCAACACCCATGTCGTCCAATGGAATGCGACCATTTATACCACCAAATGAATGGGATTCACGTCACAAAGTATTAACTCATGGAGTAGACTTGTCCCTTGTTTATAAAGACTTTGACAAAGCAGATGAACGAAAAAAATTAAGAAACAAAAATGGGATCAATGATGATGACATAGTTCTGCTGAACGTCGGGGCTTTATCGGGGAATAAAGGAGTTCCAGTTATCATTAGTGCGTTGAATTTATTAATCAAAACACCAAAATATGCAAAAACGAAGTTGTTACTGAAATGTGTTTCGTTATACTTATGCGAAGGCCAATTAACGAAGTATCTTGAAGACTTGGTGAAGGCGGGGATTATGGAAGAAAATGATGGTGATAATCTGATTACCAATCATATTTTGTTCATGGATTCTACCCTAACGTCCGAGAATCTGAATATGCTATATAATGTGGCTGATGTGTACGTGTCTCCATATTATCAGGAAGGATTCAACTTGCCGGTCTTAGAAGCCATAGCTGCCGGTTTACCAACCATAGTCACTGAAAATGGATGCACCAAAGTATATGTTGATCAAATCAAAGCTAATGTACCTAACGCGAGTAAGTACATTCACACCATGACTATGCAGTTCGAAGGAAACGATCAGTTCGAAGAGAATATGTACTCGTTGCTTGCAATCATTAAGCGACAGTATAGCTCTTTCGGTAAACCAATAGATAAAACATACTATGAGAAAATGAGAGCGTATATCGAAGACAACCTAAGTTGGAACAAAGTGTCTCATCTATTGTACGATCATTTGAGTGAATTAGCCGAGAATTGGCGTTGATCAAAAAAAATTAAAATACAGATATGTATATATAACGATATATTATTAAATTATTTAGCAACAACCTTTTTTTTGTTGCGTTTGTCTTAAATTAGCAGTTGCCCTTATCACATTACCATCACTTTGGGGCGGTGGTGGTAGTTTATGACTTAATTGAACAAATATATCTTGAACATTTAGATCATCTTTTGCGCTTGTTTCAATATACATTGCACCTATTTCTTCAGCATAAGCAGCAGCAGTTGCTCTATCTACTTCTCTTTGGTCCTCTAAATCTGCTTTATTGCCAGCAATAGCTATAGCAATATCTTTAGGTCCTTGATTCTTTAATTCTTCTATCCAATTTTTTAATGTTTTATATGTATTTGCCCTTGTTATATCATATACCACTATTGCAGCTGCTGCACCACGATAATACATTGGGGCTAAACTATGATACTTTTCTTGTCCAGCTGTATCCCATATTTGAAATTTGATTGGTTTACCACTTACTGTAATCATTTTACTCATAAACGAGGCACCAATTGTTGACTCTGAATATGGTTTAAAGTTATTAGTAACAAATCGTAATACCAAACTTGATTTACCCACTCCCGTATCACCGAGAAGTACCACCTTCACCTCTCTCGGCTTGCCTTCGTTCATCAGAGTCTTTTCCAAGTACGTGTCTTCTTGAGAGCCTCGAAACAAACTTCCTTCAATTCTCTTTGATGAATGATGGATCCTTGAGAAACAGTGAGGGGCCGTGTTCTCTTGGCACCGTTTCATCGGATAAAGAGTTCGGTGGGTTGATGTGTGGCTGGATCGCTTCAAAAAGCAATTTTGTGGTTGTTATTTGAACTGTTGGCTCTTTGTTTGAGTCATCCAGAATACTAATATGACTAATGCCGGTACTCCGGTAAAAGTTGCACCCCGCATAGATCCATATCTTATTAGGATCTTCGAACATTCTTAGATGGGTTGTGGTACTTCTAAACAATCTGATGCGGTGTTGGCACAAACTCCAGCCGAATTACTGGTAGAAACAGTAAACATAAAAGCAGACGAAGAAGTTGTAGATGATAAAGTAAAATTTCTAGAAGCTATTAAAGAAAATGATTTAGTTAAAGTACAAGAATGCTTGCGTAGTAATGCGTCTTTGGTAAATGCTGCAACTTCAGAAGGTTGGACTGGTTTACATTATTGTGCTACGAAAGGATTCGATATAATAGCTAATTACTTGATTGAGAACCATGCAGACTTGAATAGCAAAAAAAAGGATGGAAACACCGCTCTACACAATGCGGCGATGAATAATAACGTCAATATGATACATTTACTAGTTAAATTTGGAGCAAAGATAGATGAGACCAATTCAAAGAAACAATCAGCGTTACAAGTTGCCTTAGAATACAATCATATTGAAGCAATTGGTGTGTTAGAATCGTATGAAAAAACATTCCATGAAAAATTTCTTTCTGCTATTGACGACAATATTAGAAGCATTAAATTTAATGATTCTGTTACTGCCAATGATGCTGTGGCGATTGAAAGCGTTTCAGTAGCACCTATAAACGATGATACAGTTATTCAAGATGAAGAGTCGCTAGTTTCTCCAACTGACGATACTATCATCGTGAATACTGCTGCTGCTGCTGCTTCTAATAATGATGATTCTATGAACTGGATCGAAAAGTTTTCAGTTAAGTACAATAGAAAGTTTTGGAAACATGCCATCAACAATACTACAACTTGGAATGATCCTTTCAAGCCTGTCTGTAGCAATCCCGACTATGATGTTGTCTACAGCGCATCGTATGGTCGATACTATTACAAGCATAAAATCACAAAAGAGAAAACATGGAATGATCCATCTCAAAATGATAGTGTATCTACGAAGTTAGACGCTACTGAGATATCCAACACTGAAGGGGAGGCAGATGTTGAGCAACCTGTCGACGAGGAGAACGTTAGTGAAAGTCCATCAAATCAGTCAACTATAAGTAACGAAAATGAAAATATTATTCATCAGTCGCACCGAAAACCTGCTCCTCCACCTTTAGAAGAAGCTACAGAAAAGGTTGCCACTGAGGTTAGCCCTGGAGATGCAATTGATATTAATACTAAGGACAGTGCCACTGCACCCGTTACTCACCGAAGACCACCACCTCCTCCATCGGCGGCGACTGATCCAGTAGTACAAGAATCTGTAGTTGAAGAAGCAACAGGAAAGGTCGATAACGATGTTATCTCTAGCGATGCAATTGATGCTAATAGTAAGGACAGTGCCACTGCATCCGTTGGTCATCGAAGACCACCACCTCCTCCAACGACAACGGATCTAGAAGTACAAGAATCTGTAGTTGAAGAAGCAACAGAAAAGGTGGATAACGATGCATTGTTAGTCCCTTCGCAAAATGTCAGTGATGCAGTGGATAGTACAGCGTCAGAATCAACGAGTGAACAAGCTAATCAGTCGAAACGACGACCACCATCAAAGATGAGATTTAAGACCGATGATGATACCAAAGACAGTAATAGTAATGAAGCTGCCGATGTCCCAACAAGCACTAGTGAAAAAAGCGAAGTAATAAAGTCAGACACTAATACAGAGAGTGACAAAGAAATACCAAACAAAGTTGTAGCACCATTGAGTAAGAAAGAGCAAGACAAGCTTATTGCCGAGCAGGCAATGGCTGCAATGAGGAAAAAACGCGAGGAAAAAGAAAAGCAAAACAAAAAATCAGAAGAATAGTTTGTTATATAGTGTTTAATCAGCGCGGATACTCGCTCTTATTTTCTCCGCTTTAAGTCGGATTGCTTGAAGCAAAGCAAGTTTGCTGGCCACCTCTTTATACCCACTATCCAGCGCATTATCGATGCAACTGTTGCCGTCCCCATCCAGAATGGAGATATTGACGTTGGTATTATAAAATAAATGTTTACATACGTCGTAACGACCATTACTTGCTGCTAATGTAAATCCATTCGCACCATTAGAATTCAATAAATTGACATCGCCGCCGTGCGTTAGTAGCATCGTGATTATATCTAAGTGTCCATGAATGCAAGCTAACATCAAAGCGGAATTTCCATATTCATTTTGATGGTTTACATTGATTTCTGTTCTATAATTAGTGAGTAGGAACTCAATAATCGTCGAGTAACCACCATTACTCGCTAGATGCAGCCCGGTAGAACTATTACTCGTCAATAAGCTTGGGTGATAACTATCAAAGGCATATTGCAGAATAACTTTCAGACAATCTAACGATCCGTGTAAACAGCATTTATGAAACAAAGAATATCCCGTAGGTGACGCAGTTGACTCACTGCTGTTAGCTTTTAATATCATATATTCCACTATATTTGAGTAATTCCTACTTATTGCAAGATGAACAGGAAGTAAGCCTTCTTTATTTCTTAATTCATACTGCATATGACATTCGTCTATTAAATACTTGCATGTGGTCAATGATCCTGACCAACATGCGTAGTGAATTAAAGTATTTAAATTATTCTTTGACACAAAATAATTTTCTAATTCAATTTTCGATGAGATAAGAATTGATAAAAGTATCTTAACAACATGTAAATGATCATTTAAAATCGCCAATATAAGTCCGTTCCTGTCGTCACTTGTACGACTAGTCAACAAATTCTTATTAAAATCAAGTAACATTAAAGCCATTTCTAAATAACCTTTCTTACACGCAATATGGAATGAATTAAACCCATTTACCATTAATTCTGTGTATCGCTCACTGTCACACACACTCAAAGACTTCAATCGAGTCCTGCATAAGTCAATATTGTTGCGGGCGCTAAGCTCAAACACCTCAGATGGTATTGCATCTAATGCTGTTGCAACAACACCATTAACTTCAAATGATGCAAATATATCCATGTTGCAAGGATCAATCTGAAGTTCACTTTGTGCCGAAGGTTGATACTAGATGCTGCTTTTAAACATGGAACAAATTTTCGGAAAAAGGAGTTCCGAATACCGGTACTGCTCCAGTCCGTATAGTATTCTATAGTCAAAAGTTATCTTATGTGTAAGCGTTATCTACGGAGTCCTTATTTGATGGTAGTGATTGCTTTTATTACAATATATCCATCACAATCGTGCGCTCAATGAGTGGATCCGGTGACGTAACATGGAGCTGGAATGCGAAATTTCCGGTCACCATCAGTATATTCCATAAACGATTCCTTCATTCCCGATTTCTACGCTGCCAATCTCAAGGCGCATTGAAGATGAAGCATATTAGCATAGACTGCATCGTGTCATCTGCTATGATGGATACACTCTACAACAACTATGGAGACTTGCATCAACGCATCATCAATATATTGCAGAGGAATAACTTAGCTTTGGTAGGACATAACCACTGCAAATACGATAGTATAACAGGAAAGTTCACGTCGACATACTCTCTTTTAGAGTCACATATGACTTTTAACTCTTTCCCAGAGCAGAGTTGTGTGCTTATTGATTATATTGGTGCAGACCAAGAATTAAAGGATGCAGTAGTCGATGATATCATTTCATATTTAGGTCCAGAAAATGTCAATAAACAAACGAAAGTACGTGGTAATAATGCAAACACTTTGCAAAATTTCAAATGTGAATCAAGTTTTTATCATATTGAATGGAAGGATAATCAAATCATCGAGGAGAAGATGAGTGAATACCAAATGATAACAATAAGTCACAATGAAAAAATTGGTAAAACTTTATTTTTAGATGGTGTTCTGCAGGTGTGCGAAGCAGACATTGACAACTATAACATTGGTCTAAGCGAAAAAATGATGAATCATTTGTCTTTGCACTTTAAAGAAATCGACATATTGATTGTTGGTGGTGGTGACGGCTTTCTAGTAGAGCATCTACTTCAAAGATACAGCAACATCAACTCCATTGTCGTTGTTGAATTAGATAATGACGTGGTCATGCTAGTAAACAAACACTTTAGAAATAACCAGAATATTTTCAACGAGAAGAAAGTACAGCTTCATATAGAGTCTGGCGATGAATATATCGCAAAATGCATCAAGAACAGCCAATTCTATCATGGGATTATTGTGGACTGCACCGACTACGACGAGTCAAGCCCCGCAATGGTACTCTTTACCAAAGACTTTTATAATAGTTTGAATGAAATTTTGCTTCCAAACGGGTACATGACCCAACAATTCAATACTATTGACACGTTATCAATGAATATTGATGGCAAATACCAGTTGTGTTACCCGACCTTGGACTTATTCAATAGCTACCACTTTGAGCACGTTAACTGTTTCTCTTACGGCGCCCCTACATACATATTACATGTAATAAAAAAGAAAAAGGTATGTATCTACGGAGGAGGCTTTGCTGGCTTGGTTCTAGCGAAACTGTTGAAATCAGACGGTCATTATGACGTTGATATATATGAAAAGTCGGATCAGTTAGGTGGCAGGTTTCGCCTCAAGAAAATAGGCGACGACCAGATATTCACCGGTGCGGAGTTCGTGCACGGTGAGGAATCACTACTTTATAACTTTATAGAAGAGTATAAGTTGATCGATGAATTAGTAGAAGTAGACTTGGAGGTCATGGCCGACATCCCCTTGCAAAGCACTAACCAGATCACAGCGTCAACTAATTTTAATGAGTTGAGTGATAAAGAGAAGGTGATCATGGTCTGTCATGAGCTCTGTATGAATATTGAAAATATTGATAAGGAGTGTATTGATATCGAAAACGAAAACTGGGATTGTGGCGAGAAGAACTACTTGATGAATCCCAAGATATACAACACAATAATGAAGGATCTGCAAACTTACCCGGATAATATTTACTACAATACCCCGAGTGATGGGCTCACTGATAACAAGTCGTATGACTGGACTATCCACGCCTATGCACCTGAAAGCTTCACTCAGCTGTGTCATTCTGCAATCAAGATATTTTTTAGAATAGATAGCATTCAGTGGGAAACTTCAAGATCGATCTTATTTGGGAAAGAACTTATGAATATAGATGTGATCGAGATATGGAAGAACGGCGACTATTTCACTGTCTTCGCCACCGCAGAACGGGCAGAACGATTGAATAATTTCACCTTGTCGGAAAAAGTAGAGTATGTAACCCGCGTCATGACTGATGTTTGCCAGCAGAAAGTCGAGGTGAGTGTAGTTGATGTACAGTACTATCCATATGGATATCACTATCCGTTTCGCAAGATTGTTCCTCCTAATTGCTGCGGAGAGTGGACATCCCAAGTGTTCGATCCCAGCTTGAGCAGCGCGATCAAATCAGCGCATGATATGTATGACACTATCATAAAGAATGTTCGTGCGTGATATGGAACTGCAGTAGTAGTAGACGACCAGGTAGTGGTGTATGGGTAGGATTGGTAGGGGTAAGCGACTGTGTGGGCAGTTACCATTAGTTTAGGAGCTCGTTTTTTATTGTTTACTAAATAGAAGAAACTTTTTGTGTGTACGTACTTGTGGGTGTAGTCATTGAAGGAGGGCGGCCCTATCAAAGATTTCGAAGAAAAGAGAAAAGAAGGAGACGGGGTGAAGCATAGATGCATCTTTGGAAGCTTCTATTACTGCTTCGGCTATGTAGCGCCCTAGCATTTACACCATCCCGTCATAGTATACAAAAGTTTCAAAAATTGAATGCATTATCAAGGAATACACCATTTTCAAGATATTCACTATCTGTTGAGTCGAACCTGAGGTTGGCATCACGAGCGGATGATGAAGATGATGGAAGAGGTGCTAAATCAGTGTACTCGGATCTAGCGTTGGAGAATCCTTTAGTTTTGTCACTAGCAACAAGTTTTATTGAGGTATTCATGATTGCTTCAAAATTAGATAATTTATCATTGGAAACATTAGTAAATTGGGAAAGCAAACTAGAAAAACTTATAAGTGAAATCAAGCAGCTAAAGGATAAAGACGTGTTATTGGGAACATATTGGGTCATGCTATCTAAAGTTTCAGTTATTCAATTGAATCCAATGCAAGTATCAACGTTTGAGAAAGTTGTTGATAATATATCTGATGGTTTGCTTCGTATTCAAGATAGCAATGTACCCATCACTGCTTTAATTGACGACATAACTCAACTTCAATTAGACTTTATCGAAAAATTCCGTGTTATCATTGACGATGGTGGCAGTGAAGGCTACTCACAATCGTCGAATCAAGAGCTTTTGTGTTACCAATTTGCTGGAATAATAAGAAAGATTTACGATCGAATTAGCAAGACTCTAGGAAACAACTTCGATGCGTCACTTTCTACGCAGTCATTACGTTTAAGTAACTGGGTGACACCGGTCTATGCAAGATTGCAACGTCGATTTGTTCGATTCCTAGCTAGTAATGTCGAAGAAAAGCTCCTGGATTTGAACGCTGAATCATTTGATAGGTTCCTGGACGCAGTCAAGTTTGACGTCATGAGTCCTCGCTACGGTCTATATTCCGCCACCGCAAATGCATCAACTAGAGATGTTTATCCACCATGGAAACTTGCTGAATTTATTATTAAAGTCATTCGATATACCGTGCGCGAGGAAGGTTCGTTGGGCTTAGACATGAAAGTGATCAACCGTTATCAGCGTGATTTGGCGTCTCGAATGCGCGTGCCTTCAAAACCATTAGAACAAATTTATAATGAAAAAAAACTTGTCCTAAATACGAAGGAGCATGAACTAGTAGAGGAAATGTTGAACCTAGGGCATGTGGCAGTGAGTGCGATCATCACTACCTGGCACATAAGACACAACATCATCGGAGTACCCGATCCGAAAGAGCCAACCAAACTAGTGAAAGACTTTCTCAAGCCGGTTATTCTGTTGAACAAAGACGGCGCGATGGACAGTATCCCTAAGTATATCCGGGATGACATCGTTAACGATGTGGATGATTTAAGTAGGAGAGTAGAGAGTCCTTCTTCGGCTTTGATGGCGTCGGCAGTAGTGGCGCATGCAGTGCGATATACAGCCGCTGAAGAGTATCGCGCATTAATCACATACAATTCAGATGACAAAGATTGGCCGATGAGTAGGGATGCCACATACGTTGCACTGCTGTCCTCTGTCTTAGAGGACTATATATTGTATAAAGATGACAGTCAACTAAATGAGAATCTAATAGCATGTGCTGCGTTAGAAGAGACTATTGGTGTGCGTGAACCACGTAGTGCGTGTACTCAGGCATACGATATCGCCCTACAACGCGTGTGTAACAGTATCATCACGAATGCTGATTTGGCACTGAAAGCAGATTCATTCATTGCTAAAATCAATAATTTAGAGGGCGCAATCACCCTGGTTCTGCGCCTGCCAGATGGTGTCGGTAAGAAGGTTAGAGTTGCTGCTTTTAAAAGCATTCTGGAGAAGTATATCGCGACCTCGTCGAGTATAAGCGAGCTCGATTCCTTCGCGCCCGTGCTCGCCAGAGTGTTGTCGATAAACGCGGATCAAGCCAAAGCATTTGTTGAACCATTAAAAATGAGTAAGTTTGACAAGACCATTGGCTCAATACTCATGAATAGCGATATGCTTAGTCTCAGCACATTCCTGGACGCTTTGTATAAAGAAGAATTTGACAAGTTATTGCAATCTGTAAAAATGCCGCATGATGCAGCGGTGAAACGTGTTGAGTATATCGCGGCTGCTATATTTCAGTCGTACCTTGAAGTTTCATACGAAGAAAGTAGGAAGGTAGGAATGGGTGCGAACAATGCCAACAACAAGCCAGATAGCTTACTACGCAAGGCGTTCAGCATGGGTAAGCATCCTATTTTCAAAGCGATAGGAAGTGCAACCCCGTTAATCGACAATGCCGTGCTAGTAATGAGCAAGAAATATGAGAAAGATGCGCAGTATCTGATGAATATTATCAAGATGCTAGAGAGTTACATCCAGCTCTCGACCGCGTCTCAAGCGAGCAATAGCGTGGACAGCAATGTGAATGCAAAGCTGGGACTGAGTGCTGGGTGGGGTGGCAGTCTTGATGGTAATGATGATAAGAATTATATTGAATTTTTAACCGTTTTGCAAGCAGCTCTTCTCAAGGTATACACTGTTTCCAGTCTCAAGACAGGGTATAGGTAAATAATGTAATTAATCAAATCGTACATATAAACATATCTCACTTAGACTGCCTCTAATTCGTTGTTATTATCAAGCGCGTTGCGACGACACGTCCAGCAGATAGTCTCCAGGTTGTCAACCCAATTATCCAAGAGCGTTTGTATCACCGTATTCTTTGAGTCCGGACACACATCCATGACGATGCAAATATGGTAAGTGACGGCAGTGACTGTGGGAATAGATATTGTGGTGTTATTACTCTGGGCTTCTGTGAGTCCCATCGCTAACAACGGTGTCATTGTGCCATCTATTGGCCATAGCTCAATGAGCAAATTGTCGTGTCCATCACCTACTAACACTTGCACGTTACCTAGTGGGAGACAGTATATAGGTGAAACGTCTTGATAATCATACATGCAGTTGGAGAAGAAGTACAAGGCATTATTCTCTAAGGTTACCCACAGCCTTTGACGTCCAGGATCATCGATAGCAAATCCGATCGAAACCCAGCCACATAGCTTAGATTTTGTAGAGAACAAATATGATGGTAAGTTTTCAGGCGTGGCTAATGGTATCAGTGGTCGTCCTAATGATGCGTCATCATATATATCTGTGATTTCTCTCATCGTTAAAGGTCTCAGCTTGTTGTTTGCCATAAGCTGCCTCATAGTATCTACAAATTGCGTCATTATTAATGATGCTGGCTTCAACGCGGCATTCAAGTTGCGGGATAGTTCTAGTATGATTCGTCCCACTTGTGAAATAATATCTATGTCAGTAATGTGAGGTAATAACTTATTAGCGCAATATGTTTGATGATTCCTAGAATATACGTGAAATAATCTATTATACAATGCCTCTAGTTCCTTCTTCTTATCACCTATTTCATCATTATCATCGTCAGCATAAAGAAATTTATACCCATTATTATCACTGTTTGTAATATCATTATCTAAATCTAATATTCCTGTAGCTGGTAAAAACACTTTCAAACCTTTCGCATATGTATCTACCATTTCTATTGAACATATCTTTACGGCTAATGCTTCAAGTGTTTCGCTACAAAGTTGATTATCTAAAGATAAAAATTTAATTACTGCCAAACGATTTAATGTCTCAGTCTCTAGTAACCAATTGGCGATTTCAGTGGATCCATTTAGTCTACTAGGCAAATTCAAAGACATATTGAACGCCTGAATCTCATACTCTGTCGCCGTAGACGCCGTATAATACTGAAAATCAGCAATAAAATTGTATCGATCTATCAGACGATTATTGTGTCCATCAATAATCTCGCTGACAGGCTGGCTGCACAGTAGAAGCTCCTGCGACTTTAAAGTGAACAAGCAGTCTTCTGCCAAGTCCGTCATGGTTCAAAGCTTGAAATGAAAAGGTAAATCAGATTCCAGTTCGACTGAAATCTGTTTCCTTTTTGGACCCAGCAAACCCGGTACCACATCTTCTTCCCGTTTAAAGTATCCTGCAACCATGCAGCAAGTACACAGTAACCCTGTATTAAACTAATCGGTGCACTTTCCAGTCATTTTCTTGTTAATAATATATTTATATATTAAAAAAAGTGAACCGAACAAACCACCGGTACCAGGATGAAACAGCAAGAAAAACAGCAGTCCAAAAAGTAACCAGATAAGACGCCTCTAATGAAGGGGAAGCAGCTGCACGATGAGGCCAAGGTCTTGTTGTCGGGCGAGTCCCAATCTGGCGATGTCTCATTGTGGAATAAGGTGGTGGTAAAAGGCTCATCGTACACAGTAGAACGGGGTGCCAGTATACTAGCGAAAATTAATCTGGATGAAATACCTATTTCATTAATAACAGAGAAAAAGGTCAGTAAGGACCAGTGCGCATTATGTAAGGGGCATTATGACCGTTCTTCAGTTATGTATCGAATTCCAAACCATCGCATACTTGATTTACAAAGAAATTGGAATTATATTCGTGACGGTAGGAGATATCAATCAGCTTCATTCAAGTATGCTGAGACGAAGGTTTGTGTGTTTTGTTTTCAATTAGTTAGCCATCTTCCTGAAAATGAGAGGCACACACATAATAATTCTTTGGCAACAAATTCGTTGACTAAATTTGATGGCAGCACTCTAATGACCAATAGTCTTGACTCTTTATCATTACATAAATCTCTTGACAATGAAAGCACTTTGAAGTCCACTGGTTACAATAGTAATCAAGTTCTGGATGAATTATCTATTGTAGATAATTTAGATGAAAACAAATTAAAGCATGTAAATATACTAAGGAGTAATATAGCCAGTAGCTGTATCCGATGCTATCAGAGTAGTGAAGTAGATGGGTACATCGCAAGCAACGCTATAAATGTACAGCAAAATAAAATATCAAAGACCAGAAGAGAAGTGGATCCATGGTGGGAAATAGATTGGGGTAAACCTAAGCATTTTCATTCACTGTCATTCAACGTTATTAATCACCTATCACAGAAGCTATTTGTGTCTGTATGCTTGCTCAAGCGTCCAACTGGACACGAAGATCCGTTCTTAGATTCAGCTATTAAGAAAAGTGTCAATTGGAAGGAATTCACTGTAGGAGATACCACTGGAGGCAATGATGACACTGCACCAGACCAACCCATCGAGCTGACATGGGAGTTACCTGCGAATAGTATCGGTACGACGATCCGCATTCAATTGCGAGGAGTAACAACGTTGACATTGAGTCAGTTCAAGATTTATCTAGGTGACACATACGTGGTTACATCAGAGGATGATTATGAAATCAATAAAAATTCTTTCGCGTCTATTGCGCCAGTTACCATGAAAGAAGCAAAGATAGAAATGATGTCGCCGTCGAAGAAAAAGCTTATCACTACACTGCGAGCACGCAAGTACCAGAAGGAAGTAGCTTCTACGATAAGTGTGGATGATGTAAGTAGGATTACTGAAATGATTGAAACGAAGAAAAGTATGATCATGCGCTGGCAACAGAGGGTGAATAGCCACATCGATGCATTCACCAAGGACGAATGGTTGGCATGGTATAGGGTCCTATTCGTCGATGCCATTGACACCGATGAAACGAACTTGTATCGAGGTAGCAAGTATCAGCTGGCGGAAGAGGATCTGTTTACATCAGGGATCTTGACAACATACCCGCGCTGTGATTTATCTAAGCTAATCAATAAATTCAAGACTATTTTGCGCTGGTTGCAGTCGAAGAGCAACCTCAAGACTCTGGGAGTGCTCGTAAATAATGAAAAATTGGTTGAATTGAGTGACGATTTCACGACTCAGATGCACTATCTGACGTTGGAATGCGGTAAAATTGATAAATATTACAACCGTTATTACCAAAAAATCAATAAAAGCAAGACAAATACCAACCGCCTGCAGGAGGACAAACGCGGTTGCTCGTGGTCGCAGTTTATCATGATTTTATCTCTAGTTTTCCAAGAAAGATTCAGTGATATCTCTCATGTTGTGTATGATATCGATGACCTCTCGGACCTCGTTAGTCTCAGCTCATCCGACAATAGGTCTGGAAGTGGCTTGACCAAGTCTCCGTCTGTTGGAGCGCCTGGTAACTTGCATTATTTACAAGATTTGGTGGCAAAGCAAAACACTAATCCCTATAAGCGAAACTATGAATTCTGCAAGTATAAGCTGCAGGTGGTGAGTAAGCGAACGGCGCAACACCCAGAATTTCCTAAAAAACTGAACCCAAATTTTGAATATAAAAAATTATTGGAAGAGAATGCAAATGCACCAACCGGTACAGAAGAAGAGAACTATTTTAAGGAACTAATGAAGGAGAAGGTGTCGAAAGACCAGGCCCTCGGCATCATTGAGCGCATTATGAGTCCGAATAAGGAGGGTCCAAGCACGTCATCATTCTTTGCTAGCATGACTAGCAGTGCAGCAGCGAAAAATGACGACGACGACAAAGGAACGTTAGTTAGAGTGTGTGGTTTATGTGGTTACCGTTTCCCTTCTACTTCAGTCGAGATCAAGTGCATGAAGAAACACATTATTGACTTACGCAAATCTTGGGATTATAATTTAGTTAAAGATGAATTAGAATCATTCGAGAACAACGTCAGTATGTTCAACCTGACCAACATATGCTTGTTCTGTGCGCAATATTTCAACCCAGATTGTCCTGATGGTATTTCATATCCAAATCAAGAGAAGAAAGTTGTTAGTAAACCACCATCTTCACATGCCAAGGCAGCTCAAAAGTCCACACCAATAACAGAATTAGTACCATTTTACGACCAGCGATATCCCAGCAAGAACGAGAACGACTTGGACTGGAGACGGCAGCTGCTAAAAAGTAGAGAATATGCTAGTTTTGCGGTGAAAAGTATGACGATGGCAGACGATGAGGCAACTGTAAACTCGAGTAATTTGCGGGTAAGCAGCATGGATTCGTTTGATTTAAACTAATAATTAATGAAATTGTGTAATTAATATACTATATTGTAATGCGCTCCCACCACCAAGCCATGTACTCACTCATCCTCTTTTGATTTGGACCTTTACCGGTCACATTCACCGGTACGCCCGGCCCATGTGTGGCTCCTGGGCTGGAATGACATACGTATTATACGCGTAACATATCCATACCATGTTCAAAGTGTTGATACTAATCGCCGTTATTCTGTGCATTACTGTGCCAGTTGTGAGGGGCTACAACATTGCCGCATCTAAAAATGTAATAAAGACCAACAAACTAACACGGCGCAATGTACCAGTTCAAGTAACTCATAGATTGAACTGCGGTTGCTGTTATTGCCATAGAGTAGGATCATTTGCATTAAAAGCATCGCATAAGTTGGACGGGATAACAATTGAGGGTGACTTGACACCTATTTCAAATAACGTATTAATTAAAGTTAAGGAAGCATTAGCTGCTACCGTAGGTGGATTATATATACCTGATAATGCTAAAGAAAGGCCAACAGAAGGAAAAGTTATTGCTGCTGGGCCAGGTAGAATTCATCCAGAAACTGGTGTGCAGCTTGATATGGCAGTAAAAGTTGGAGATGGTGTATTATACGGTAAATATGATGGCACTGAATTAAAATACGATGATGTCAATCATCAAATGATCAAAGATGATGACATATTATTGAAATACTCTGGTAATGAAGCTACAGTGAAGACCGTAGAATGTGTTAAAGATCAAGTTTTAGTCAAACTACCTCCTAAAGAGGAAGCTAATATAGCCGGAATAATTATTGCCACAGCTGGAAATAAAGAGAAAAAGCCTGATCATGGCAAAGTTGTGAAAGTTGGTCCAGGAAGACAAGCTGGAAATGGTAAGTATATGCAAATACAAGTGAAAGAAGGAGATAATGTGAGATTCCGCAGCTTTGCTGGTAACGAAGTTAAGTTAGATGGTCAAGAGTTCATTGTTATCAGAGCGTATGATATTCTCGCTAAGTGGTAACTTCACAAATAAGTCTCTATATACAAATGTTATAATAAAAACACTCTATAATTAACTCTAATCTGTTGGTTTTGTTGGGCTGGCTCCTTCATTAGGCGCGCCAACTTCCTCTGTAGTGAGATGCAGCTCGGGGTGTCTACGTCGATTGCCGTCGCCTTCGTGTTGTCTTCCTTCGCCATTGTGTGCTCTTCCTTCGCCGTTGTGTGCTCTACCTTCGCCGTTGTGTGCTCTACCTTCGCCGTTGTGTGCTCTACCTTCGCCGTTGTGTGCTCTACCTTCGCCACTGTGTTGTCTACCTTCACCATTGTGTTGTCTACCCTCACCATGTCTCATGTGACCATCACCATGTCTCATGTGACCATCACCATGCCTATGATGATTACCCCTCCCT